>Ga0209164_1001217_pt1 | contig 35834 bp, 32 predicted proteins | sample MTBNYHSulfiMetaG_FD_187458 | JGI IMG/M metagenome (GOLD analysis project Ga0209164, IMG submission 187458) | Enrichment culture microbial communities from rom New York Harbor, USA that are MTBE-degrading - MTBE-NYH (New York Harbor Sulfidogenic)... | ecosystem: Environmental > Aquatic > Marine >... | reverse complement strand
TCCCGCCCCTGTTCAGCGAAAAAACAGCTGTGCAGCTAGAGCTATTGCTAGACTGCCCATAAGAGATTGGTGAATGGGGTTATTACTAAGGAGTATGATTCTTTACTTGCTTTTTAACATAAGAGAACTCAGCACTCAGCACTCAGAACTCAGCACTGTCTTCCATCTACCAACATTTTCATGGATTACAGAACTAAAAATGTGTAAACTTTTTCATGTTTAAAATCCACATAAAACGGTTATTGATTCTGATTCTGTTCCTGAATGGCATCGTTTATTCTGCTGAAAATCCGGACATTTTATGGATTTACTTATACGATAACGTTCCCCTGAAAGATGCTCCATCTCTGCTTGAATCATACGGAAATATCAGGGTAAAATCCAAAGCACTGCATGCAGTCAGTCTGAAACTTTTAAAATTTACAAATCCTGCCGTTATTGAGACACTTCCCTTTGTCCGGCATGTTGAGCCGGTACGACTGTTGAAGCACATTGGAGAGCCGGAAAAAATGATCTCTTTCGAAAAATCCACTCAGACCATTGATCCCTTTTATGGATATGCTTATGATCAGTTGACATCTCTCGGTCTTGTAGACGCTCATGGACTCGGTATCACCGGAAAGGGCGTGAGAATCGGGATCCTGGATTCAGGTTTCAAATCTTCTCTTTCCGTTTTTGAACATATTCGTCATAACGGCAGACTGATTGCAGAATGGGATTTTATTTATAATGACAATAATACAGAAGATCAGCCGGAGGATGGAGAACCGGGTTTCTATCACACGCACGGAACCGGAGTATGGTCTGTGATCGGTGCTTTTGAGGAAGGTTTTCTTGTGGGCGGCGCATATGATGCGGAATTTGTACTGGCTAAAACGGAAGTCATTCCCACGGAAACCCCCATTGAAGAGGACTATTTTGCTGCAGCCATTGAATGGTTTGATTCCCTTGGCGTAGATATTGCAACAGCATCCATTGCGTACCTTGAGTTTGATGATCCGGATGATAATTATCCCTTATCAGCACTGGACGGACAGACAACAGTTGTGGCAAAAATCTGTAATTGGGCTGCCAACCGGGGAATGATCATTGTTAACGCCGTTGGAAATGAAGGACCGGATTTTTCCAGTTTGTGGTCTCCTTCCGATTCACCCAATGTCATTGCAGTAGGCAGTGTGGATTCAGACGGGAACGTTTCAAATTTCAGCGGACGGGGACCCACTGCAGACGGAAGAAAAAAACCGGATGTTGCAGCTAAAGGAGAATTGGTTTACAGGATTTCACCTTCGGGAAACATAGGCGCAAGCAACGGAACATCCTATGCCACGCCCCTGATAGCATCCGGTATCGCACTGATTAAGCAAATGAAACCATTCTGGGATGTACATGACATATTGGATCTTTTTGAACAGTATTCCATACAGTCCAAAAACAATCACACAGGCTGGGGGATACCAGATTTCAGCCAAATTATCCGTGATCTTCAGGAAAAAGAGTCCGAACTGGTTATACTCAGCGCTTATCCCAATCCATCAAAGCCAGGCCAGGGTGTTACCATCTTATCCCCGAGAGTCATGGAAAAACAGGTTTTAACTATTTATAACCTGCTTGGACAGGAGATCTGGAAAACCACGGATTCAGGCCAGGAAGACAGTATCCGTTTTTATATACCTCCTCTTCCCTTTCCTTCCGGGATTTATCTGGGAAAAACCGGAGATGAAACTGTAAAATTCATAAAATATTAGGATTACCATGAAAATTCTCATAACCGGAGGGGCAGGATACATCGGCAGTCACACCTGCGTTGAACTCCTTGAAAAGAATCATGAGATTGTTGTTGTTGACAATCTGTCCAACAGTAAAAAAGAATCGCTTAAAAGAATTGAATCCATCACCGGTAAATCACTGATTTTTTACAAAGCAGATTTAAGGGACAGGGATAGACTGAAAAAAATATTCCATAAACACCCGGTTGATGCAGTCATCCATTTTGCCGGATTAAAGGCTGTGGGAGAATCGGTTCAAATTCCTTTGGAATACTACCATAATAATATAACCGGAACCCTGACCTTATGTGAGGTGATGCAGGAATCCGGAGTAAAATCCCTGGTTTTCAGTTCATCGGCAACGGTTTACGGTGATCCGGAAACTGTTCCGATCCGGGAGGATTTTCCCGTTGGGGCAACCAACCCATACGGCCGGACTAAACTGATGATCGAAGAGATCCTTCGGGATCTGCATGTATCCGACCCGGAGTGGCGGATTGCCCTTCTGCGTTACTTTAATCCGGTGGGAGCCCATCCAAGTGGGGAAATCGGTGAAGATCCCAACGGTATTCCCAACAACCTCATGCCTTTTATTGCACAGGTTGCCGTGGGAAAATTGCCTGAATTAAAAGTATTCGGGAAGGACTATACCACACCGGACGGGACCGGCGTCCGGGATTATATTCATGTGGTGGATCTTGCCAAAGGTCATTTACAAGCTTTGGAAAAACTCAATACAGCCACCGGTGTTTATACGTATAACCTTGGAACCGGAAAAGGATACAGTGTTCTGGAAATGGTCCGGGCTTTTGAAAAAGCATGCGGAAAAAAGATACCCTATCAAATTACGAAACGCAGACCCGGTGACATTGCCGAATGTTATGCCGATCCCACTCTTGCACTTAAAGAACTGGGATGGAAAACAGAAAAAACACTGGACGATATGACTGCCGACACATGGCGTTGGCAATCAAAGAATCCTGAAGGATTCTGAAAGATACGGAGGATATGATTGTGCCGGATAATCCTGTTTTTATATTGTTCTTATTAATTACACTCGGATATTTTGTCGGTTTAATACGTCTGGGATCATTCAGCCTGGATGCATCGGGAATCATATTTGTGGCCATGATATTCGGCCATTACGGCTATCATGTCCCTCCGGCATTCAGAACTCTGGGACTAACCCTCTTTCTATACACTGTCGGACTACAGGCCGGTCCCGGATTTATTGAATCATTCAAAAAAAGCGGAAGGCAACTGACCCTTTTATCATTGATTACGGTTGGATCGGCCGCCCTTATAACTCTTTTACTCCGATATATTTTCAATATCTCTCCCGAACTGTCCGTCGGGCTCTTTGCCGGTTCACTCACATCCACACCGGGACTTGCGGCGGCTGCGGAAGCCTCCGGAAGCCCCCTGGCTTCTCTGGGATACGGTGTTGCATATCCTGTTGGTATTGTAGGCACTATTCTCACATTGAAATTACTGCCGGGTTTATTCAGAATTAAAATTCCGGATGCGGAAAAAGACCTGATCTCTGTGAGAAAATCCGATTATAAACCCATGGTGTGGCGCATTATCCGTATTACGAACGGTAATGTATCAAAATACACGATTAAAGCGTTAAATCTGGATAAACTCTATGGTGTTACCATTTCCCGTATCTTACGGGAAGGACAGTCTCTTGTTCCCAAACCAGATCTGAATTTGGAACCCGGAGATGCAGTCCGCCTGGTAGGAACACAGGATGGGCTTGAGAAAGCCGGACTTCTTCTGGGTATTCCGGATGATACAGTGGAGATTCCCCTGCCTGAAAATCGGACGGTTTTAAGAGTATTGATAAATAATCCTGAATTTGTCGGAAAAAGACTGGGAGAACTCCACCTTGAAGAACGTTTTGGTGCTGTAGTAACCAGGGTCCGAAGGAGCGGCATTGATCTCCCCCCCACCCCGGAACGAAAATTGAATATGGGGGATATCCTTCAGCTGGTCGGTGAACCGGAAACCCTTGAAATACTGTCGGAAAAAATGGGCTCTAACCTTAAAAATCTATTAAAACACGAGATTGTTCCCATATCCCTTGGAATTGTAATCGGCATGCTGGCCGGAAGTTTACGTATTGGACATGAAAATGGTTTTATGATATCACCCGGACTCAGCGGCGGTATTATTTTCACCTCTCTCTTTTTAGGATACAAAGGTGTTACCGGTCCCATTACATGGGTTGTAACAGGTCATACAAACCGTTTACTAAGGAATCTGGGACTTGTATTTTTTTTAGCCTCCGTAGGGACTGAAGCGGGAGCCGGACTGGTTGACACGATTCGTCAACAGGGAATAATTCTGCTAATTATGGCCTTTTTTATAACCGTAGTTCCCATGCTCTTAACAGCCTTCGCCGGATTAAAATTGTTCAGGCTGAATCTGCTAACTGTTCTTGGAACAATTACAGGAGGCATGACAAACACACCCGGACTTGGAGTTGTAAATAAAATGACCGATTCAGACGGTGTTAATGCAGCCTATGCGGCCGTTTACCCCTTTGCACTGGTGCTTATGATTATTTTTGCTCATGTGTTGGTGTAACCGGTAGCCGGTAGTCTGTAGCCGACTACCGTCAATCACCTTCCCCGCCCCGAATCCAGAATGGATACAAGTTCAGAAGGAAAAGGTTCAAAAAAGTATTGTTTTTTCAGATAATCGTTTTGAAAACGAACAACCCATGATTTTAAGATGAGAACAGGACTGCTTTGAGGAATTTTTCCTTCACGGAACAATTCAAGCTGATCCAGAAAAAAGGATTTTTCCTGAGGAGAAAGGTCTCTTGAGAAATATCCCATCAGATGCATTAGTACATTAATCACGGAAGAATAGCGGGGAATTTTTTCAAAAAGGCGCGACAGGGCTGCTTCATATTCATCCAGTACAGATCCCAAAGATCTTTTATCATGATTGGCAACAATCTGACCGGCAATTTTTAGTTCTTTCTGACTGTAAACCATAAAGAGATATTTATAATTGGTATGGAAATCCACAAGTTTGCCCATAGTCGGGGATTTTTTAAGATCGGCAAAACGGCGATGAGTAAAAATCCGGGTATAGAAATGTTCTCTGATCCTGAAATTTGTCAGCCGGCCTTCATCCTCAACAGGAATCGTATTAAACTGCTTTATTACCGCACTGCCGAAGAGACCTGTTGTTTTACGTCCCAGAGAAGCCACTTTACCCGGTGAAGGATAGATTTTTACATCTTTTATCCCGCATGTGGGTGAGCGGCTTTTCAGGACGGCACCATCAATATCATGCAGTTCCCGCAAATACCGTTCTGAAAAATCCAACATGTCCCGGGTAATATCATGACCATTCACACTTCCGGCAAGATGTTCTTCCCCATCGACCAAAACCATGCGTATTGCTTCCCGGGGGATACTGAGGCCCACAGCAACTTCAGGACATACGGTTACATAATCCACAAAGGGTTTGAGTTCGGCAATTTCACGGCTGGACACAGTTCCCCCGTTGAAACGGCAGTGTTCATGTTCTATGCATCTGCTCAGTAAAATTCTTGGTCTGCAGTCAACAGTCATGGTCAGCCTCCATCCCTAATCCCTGGAATTTTGACCTTTCCAGTTCAAATTCAAAAAATGCCGCGTCATGTTAATATAATACTCCCAAAAGAATTTATCCCTGTCTAAAGGTTCACTTTCTTTAAAAAAGAGAGACCGAAAATACTGAATACCTAAAAAGTGAGATGTGATCATGGATGCTTTAGAATCTGAAAAATCACCGGAATAATAGAGAAACGGAGAGGGTTCATACCGGATAATTGTTGCGGGAAAAGCATTGGGAATTCCAAAAAGAGATAATAAGGAATCCCCGGCTTCAGTCACATCAAGATAGTATTCTGAAATCATTTCATATCCGGACCTGTAACTGATGATTTCAAACCAGAAGGGATATCGGATTTCGGGATCCACTCTTAATTTTTTCTGCCATTTTTCTTTTGTACTGATAACCGGCCAATAAGTCCTCAGGTGTTTATCAGCCTGAAGGATTACAATTCTTCCGTTCTCATGAATCAGTACCGTTCCGGGTCCCTGTAAATCCCAAATAACATCGTATTGTTCCTGATAGACATGAAAGATCCACCTTGGAATATCTGTATTCAGGAGATCAAGATCATCAAAATACCGCCCGGACCAGCCCGTGCTTTTTACATGAAAAGTGGTATCAATCATGAAACGGGTCCGATAGGCTGTGGGGGGACCAGGAAAAGTGAATTCAGCCAGAACAGGTTTATTCCGTTTTACCATTGCCTGAAGAAAGAGAATATCATTTTTAGAAATCCCTCCATACAGCATGGGAGATACATCTTCTCTTTCCCCCGGAGCAATACCATACCAGTCCGAATAATAAACTCCATATCCATCCAGATAAGCTGCCATATCATAAACATCCGCAAGAGAATCCAGTTCATCAGTTTTCATATGATTTAGATCATCGGCATAATAGGAGAGACCGGGTTCCACCGGGAAAAAACCCTTGTAATCCATGTTTAATCTATATAGTGTTTGATCCTGTTTAACATATTTATCGTATCGGAGAACCCAGAAAAAAGAAAGGTGTTCCTGATAGCGGGTATTGGGAACCGTCTTGTCCATAATAAGAATGTTAAAGACTTTACGGCTTTGGAGAGCCCATCCCAAAAACATCCACAGGGGCAGGAGCAGAAAAATTAACAGAATGAGCGAACGGCGGAATTTTGTCCCCGTATTTTTTTTGAGAGTTCCTTTAATATCCCCTTCCTGATTCTTATCAGGAGTTAGGTTTTTATTTTTACCATCGGTAGCTGACACCGACCCGTCCTCCCGCCTGCTTTTCATTATTAGGATTCAGGTGAAGATTCACCATCCACTGGAAAAGCCACTGTTTTTTCAGGTTTGCCTGTCCGCGCAGAATGAATACATGAGAATCGGTTGAATTCAGATCCAATGTATACTGAATATCCCTGCCGTAGCCATAAGCCGCTTCCCAGTAATCATCAACTGTATTGTAAAAATATCGGGCTGCCCAATAATTAAACATGGCTTTTCTGTTTTCATCCAGAATATAACTGAACTTATACCGCAAATAAAAAGAACCCTCATACAAACCGATAGCAAGGGCAGGGATATGAATATCACGTTTATTGAAGAGCATGATACGATAGCTGACGGCGCCCTCCCATTTCCCTGCAAATCCCTGGTATAATTCACCGTACAGATCATAATGGGGAAGAAATTCCCGGTTGACAGCCGCAGCAGTCCTGAGATTATAATAAGCATTTTGCCATGCATCGGCGTAGGCTTCCAAAGAAAATTGAACATCCCGGGTATCATAACGCCAGTATTGACCGGCTTCAAACAATCCGGTCCATCCGGTAAACTCTTTTTTCACATATTCAATTGTTCCCCACCAGTCGCTTTTATTATCAGTGCTGAATGTCTGGTAATCCAAAGCCATACCGGCTTCCCATGAAATCGGACTTTGAATACGCTGAATCTGTTCCAGAAGAAGAGAAACCTGATTTTTGTCTGCACCAAGATCCTGTGCTTTAATGAGAGCATTCCGGGCCTGAGGATATTTTCTGAGTGTGATCAATATCCGTGCATATTTTAAATGATATCCGGCATTATCCGGTTCCTGTTTCAGGCAGACTTCACAGCTTTTTTCAGCATCTCCCCAACGGTTTATCCAGATATAAAGATCTGTCAGTGCATCCCATGCATCTGTATAATCAGGCGTATTTTTAGTTACTTCAAGAAGATCCTTTTCAGCTTCCACATACTTTTTCTGCCAGGCCAGAACCCGGCCGCGCATAAGTTGAGCGTCTGCATCCCCGGGATAACTTTCCAGCAGGTAATTCAGAAGCATCTCCGCATTGTCGAGGTTGTTCTCTTCAATTGTCTTTCGCACATTGTTTAACAGTTCATCATAGACAAGGCCTTTGAGAGTCCGGGCATCCGGATCAATTTCCTTAGTCCTGAGGAAACCTGAAGTTGTAAAAATGACCAGTATAATGACAGATATTTTACTCAGATTCTTCATAGTTTCTTCCCGCGTATATCCATGACTTGAAAACCTTTCCTTTCCATAGCACCCCATGACTTGACTCTCCTGAAAAAGGACCATGTTCCCCTGGCTCTCCAATATGTGGTTAATTGACGGTATCCGAAATTTTCCACAATTGCCAGCCAGAAAAGGTTCAACAAATCTCTGAAACGGTTATACCGTTTAAATGTCAATTCTTCCAATCCCACAGCAAAAATACTCAGATTTATCCCGAAGATAAATGCAAGAACAAAAAAAGCGGAAACGTACATTGTAGACAGGTTACCGCTTATCCAGGAAAACAAAAAGAGAATATATCCCGGGACTTCAATCAGGGGTCCGCACATTTCCAGAAAAAAGAAATAGGGGTAGGCAATCAGACCAATTTTTCCATATTTGGGATTGAAGAGCATTTTTTTATGTCTGAAGAGGACCTCCATCAGGCCTCTTTGCCAACGGTCCCTTTGCCGTCCTAATATTTTAACACTTTCAGGGCATTCGGTCCAGGCGACAGGGTCAGGGATAAATGTAATTTTATAGGGTATTTTTTTTTCCAGGCAATACCGATGGAGCCGGACAACCAGTTCCATATCCTCGCCGACTGTATCCGTATGATAACCTCCGGCAGCTACGGCAATACCTCTTTTAAAAATGCCGAAAGCCCCGGATATAATAAATGTCAGATTCAGGGTATCCCAGCCCATGCGGCCTGCCAGAAAAGCCCGGAGGTATTCCATAACCTGAAAACGGGCTAATTGATTCCGGGGAAGTTTAATATTTTTAACTTCACCACCCCTTACATCGCAGCCATTGGCAATTCGAATAATGCCTCCGGCAGCAATTGTATGCCTGTTCTCAAGAAAGGGTCTGACAATACGTGTCAAAGAATCCCGTTCCAGCAGACTGTCCGAATCCATGGCACAAAATAATGGGTATCGGGAATAATTGAGTCCGCAATTCAGAGCATCGGCTTTTCCGCCGTTCGCTTTATCAATAATCCACAAATTATAGTGTTTACGGCTTCTGTAAATGGCTTTAACAGGTGCGGTCGGAAGTGTGGCAATCGGCGCACGGGAGACCTGTATCATATTAAAATTATCTTTGACACGTTTCAATGTATCATCTTTTGACCCGTCATTTACAATGATTATTTCAAACTGGGGATATTTCAGGGCAAGCAGTGAACGGGTAGATTCAACAATTGTCGAGCCCTCATTATAGGCAGGTGCGATCAGGGTTATGGGCAGTGCTCCGGCAATATTAATCATCTCATCAACATGCATAACCCGCATACTGCGGGCATATCTTCTCAGAGAAATAAATGAAATACTGTTCAATACCAGATATACGGCATTCAGAAGGAAAAAATATGCCAAAACAAGATGGTTGAAAAAATCGAGAATAAGTTTTGGAATATCAAGCATATTAAACCTCTGTCAGAACCTGTCTCGCCAATTCTGCCCGGGGATGATCGGAATAGGCATATTTCCTTAGGATATCCAGCTTCCCTGCTTCTTTAAGTCCCCAGCTTGCGTTAATTACAACCCAGATGGACGGATTATCCATTGCTTTTTTATAACAGGCTTCATGTTCATCCGTACTGATTTGTGTCAGAATCCTTACGGCATTGGATAGAATAACGGGATCATCTCTTTCACACAGTTTCCGGATTGCAGGAATATGTTTTTCTTCGGCAATAATTCTCATCAGACGAAGGTATGCGGCCAGAACTTCCCTGTTATCCCCGGCAGAACAGATCTCATCGCAGTAATCACCGGATTTAAAATCATACAGTTTAATAAGGGTTTCAATGGCAATAACCCGTTGCCAGTCGGGTTTGTCGCGATTGAGCATCAGGTTTCTCAGTGCCGGGGCCAAAGAACTTCCAACCTGGGCAATCACAGAGGATAGAAGATTCACTGACCAGATATTGAACCGTTCCAGGTTTTCAAGAATGACCTCTCCGTTTTCGGTCTGCCCTTTCCGTGCCAGGGCCCTTGCTGCAACTATATTAACCAAAAATGAAGGATCATTCAGTGCTTTTCTGAACTCCACATCATATTTTTCTGGTTCAAGCCGATTCATAAGACTGATTACTTCAGCTCTTTTCTCAATTTTCCAGCTTTTCAATTTTTGAATAATATTTTTAATGTATGGATTCCCGGCTTTTACGAGCTGTGTTCGGGCATCTCCGTCAACAACGGCAATATAGCGGCTCAGGTATGATAAGAATTGCCACATACTTTCATGATTCACATAAGCCTGTATATCTTCAGGGGGTCTGTCCTCACTGAGAATATCCAGCAATAATGGTTCCCACATTTTCTCAAGCTGACTGAATTTCTTATATTTTAAGTAATTTCTTATCCGCAGATAAAAAGTTGCTAAACCTAAAAAAATAACAAAAAGCATAAGAAACAGAATAGACAGAATCAGAATAAAAAAGACCTGATCCTGGCGGGATATCAATAGAAAATTTTGCCAGTAATAGGCTATCATTTTATGATAATCTCAAATTTTGAAAATATTCTGACAACCATGCCGGATTAAATGGTTTTTGAATCACATCGAGCAACTGATGCTTATTGCACAAAGCGGAAGAATCTCCAAATTCGCGGCCGGTCAGCAGTATAACGGGACAATTATAACCTGATATTTCCCGAAAGGATTCAAGAACATCCAGACCATTATCCTTTTCGAGAAAATAATCCATAATAATCAAATCAAAATGAATCCGTGCATTTGAAATGGCTTCTTCCCTATTCATGGTCCGGGTCACCTGGTAATTATTGGCTGTCAGAATATGATTCAGGAGAAATTGAATATCCGGGTCATCATCACAAATCATAACATGCATCATAATCCTCGAAGAATTCTGTTAATCCGGGCAACCAGTTCTTTTGGTGAGAAAGGCTTTAAAAGATAGTCATCGGCTCCTGCATCAAACCCGCGAACAATATCATCCTCATTGCCCATGGATGTCAGGATCAGAACGGGGGTATGGGTTTTTCCCGGCAGCATCCTTACTTGTCTGAGCAGTTCAAAACCATCGATAACCGGCATTTTGATATCCATGATCATAAGGGAATATTCCCCCTCTTCCGCCCCTTCCAGAGCAAGGGCGCCATCTGAAAAATAATCAACTTCAAAACCGGCTTTTTTCAGATTATGAATAATAATATTTGCCATCAGGCGGTCATCTTCAGCCAGTAGTATACGGTTTCTCAGGGATTGGGTCCGGGGATTAATAATGACACGGTTTCCCCCTTCGTCCATAGCCTGATTAAGCAGTATTCCGGTCCGGGTCACAGCCTGCTGAAATTCAGGAAGATCTCCCAGATCAACCAAACCGGCAGATAAAAAAAAGCGGATATCGTCCTTGGAGCCTTCCCGTATATAGAAGAGTATCCTTTCCAAGATAAGCGAGGCATCATCCAAAGTTGTATCCGGGAAGAGGATTGAAAAAGCACCGGTATCATGCCTGAACAGGTAATCTGATTCTCTCAAATGTTCGCTGATCACAGCCTGGGCATTAAGAATAACCTTTGTTTCAATATCCCGGCCGAAATGCTGACGGAGTGTTTCCAGATCATCAACGGCAACTTTTGCCAGAGCAGCGTGGTTTCGGGTTCTCTGCATCAGGGCCCGTGTTTTCTGAAAAAATTCCTTTAATTCAGTTTCATTGAGGATCTGAGAGTCTGATCCACCCTGAAAAGCCGAATCTCTTCCGGGAGAATACCTGTCCAGAGTGGATTGAACCATCAGGCTGACTTCTTCCGGATCAAAAGGTTTCTGAATAAAGCCGTCTGCTCCCAGAGCATAACATTCCTGTTTATGCTTAAAATCAGTTAAAGAAGAGGTTACGATAATCGGGATTCTTTTCATGAGAGAATTTTTTCTCATTTCAATAAGTATTTCACGGCCGTCTTTATCCGGAAGAATTAAATCAAGAAGAATCAGTGAAAAATCCTTACTTCTAATAATACCCTGAGCAATCTCAAAGGTTTCAGCTACTACAATTTTGTCAAATATGCGGGCAAGCTGATACTTCAGTATGAGAACAATATCCGGATCATCATCAATAATAAGAAGGGATCGGGGTGTTTTTTCATAGTCTTCAATTGTATCATGAAGAATGGTCAGCAACTCCTGAAGAGAGGATTCCAGTTCATTATCCGGTGCAACTTCAGTTTTACGGGCTGCTTCTGATATACGTGGAAAACCATAGGTTGCACCCGAACCATACAGGGAGTGAGCCAGTCTTCGTATGGATTCTCCTGAGCCTGTAAAATCGTTCTTCAGCTCTTCCAATTGAGTCTTCAGAGAATCCACCCGGGGGATTAAACCCTGAATATATATTCTTTTCAGATCTTCCATAAGTTCCTCATACCGACTTAATAAAAGCGGATTGTAAAGACAGAACCCACATTAAGTTTTGTATCCAGAATCAGTTTGTAATTCATGAGTTCTGCGTAGGAATTTGCCAGTGCCAGTCCCAGTCCGGTACCTCCGTATTTTCGTGCTTTGGAATAATCGACCTGCTCAAATGCCTTGAATATGGATTCCAGTTCCGCTTCCGGAATACCAGGTCCTGTATCTTTAATAATTAATTCGGCCGGTTCTCCTGAATTGGGATCCACATGGACAATAACATCAATACTGCCTTTTTCCGTAAATTTCACTGCATTGGACAACAGATTGTCCAAAATGGACTTTAGTTTTTCCTTATCGGTTCGTAAAGGTTTCAGGGAATCGGGGATTTGAGTATTGAAGGCCAAACCCTTCTTTTCAGCCAATTTTTTATACTGGGAAAGCAGGTCATTAATAACAGAATTGAGTTTAATTGTGTCATAATGAGCAGAAACTTTACCGGATTCAACCATACTGATTTCAAGGATATCGGACAGAATATTCAGGAGTCCGATTCCGTTATCCCTTATTCGCTGCATAAACATCAGTTCTTTTGATTCGAAATGATTTTTGGGGTCTTTCAGAAGAATATTAGTAAATCCAATAATGGAATTCAAAGGTGTCCTGAGTTCATGACTCATATTAGCTAAAAATTCTGTTTTAGCCCTGTTTGCCGATTCGGATATGTCTCTGGCATTTTTAAGCATTTGGATCATTTTACGGCGTTCGGAAATATCATTCTCAATCGCCATGAAGTGGGTTATCCGTCCCGATTGATCCGTAATGGGAGATATTGCCGTGGATTTCCAGTATATCTCTCCATTTTTACGCAGGCTTTCCACTTCTCCCTGCCATTCTTTGTTCTCCAAAACATCGTTCCACATATCCTGATTTATATCATGGTCATGCGTAAAATTGTTGAAGCCTATCTTCTGTCCCATCACCTCATCTCTGGTATAACCGGTTATTTCACTGAATTTCGTATTGGAATATTTGATAAACCCGTTTTTGTCAGTGATTAATACCATGCTGGCTCCCTGTTCAACAGCCCTGCTGAAAAGATTCATCTGCTCCTGAACACGGAAGAGTTCGGATACATCATGATAGGTGCTTAAAAACCTGATTTTATCATTAAACGTCACCAAAACAGTAGAAACCAGGATCAGTTTATGCTGTCTGTCTTTGCTTACGATTTCACTAATCGTTTCATGTGAACGCCCTGTTTTCATAAGGGTTTCAAGGGCATTCTGAACAATCAGCTTCTGATTCGGATCCGGATAGATAAGATTGATAAAATCCCGTGTTTTGTTTGCTTCATCCCGGGAAAATCCGGTTATGGACCTCATTCGGGAATTATAGATTTCAAAATGTCCTTCCGGAGTACTCAGGGTTACGCCTTCCTGAAGACTTTCTATGATTTTTTCCAATCTTGCAGCGGTTTCACGAATTTTTCTATTGGATTCAATATCTTCCGTAATATCTTCAGCCACAACAAGGATACCTTGAAAATGCCTGTTCGGATCAAAAAGTGGAATTCTGTCAATCCGGAGTGTTCTTTCCCGACCATTGGAATCGGTGCGGTTTTCCGTTGAGCCGGTTCTCGTTTCCTTTTTACGGTAAACAAACTCATTGTTTTCATAATACTGGGCTTGAAGATTGGGGAAGACATCTTCCTCCATTTTTCCAAACATAGTTTCATCATCCAGCCCACAAAAATAATGAGCGGTTTTATTTGTCCGGATAATCCGGCCTTCCGCATCTTTTAAAATCATTAAAAGAGGAATATTGTTCAGAAGGTTGATATACTGGTTTTCAAAATCCTTCAACCGGTGCTTTCCTCTCCGGAATTCGTATAAAAATGAAGAGAGTATCCAGGCTGAAAGCAAGGCAATAACAATAAAAGAGATAAAAATAATGCGGGGATTTACATATCTGTAACCCAGGTAGAAAAGAAGGCAAAGCAATGAAAAGAAAAATACATAAACAATAAAATAACGAACTTTATAAAAGAATGAATTTTTAAGATCCGTGTTATCCATTCAGTTCAGGTTATCCATTTTTTAATAATGGAAAAAAGAATTCTGTCATCAATAATCGGTTTAGTTATATAATCGTTGAAACCCTGTCGGAGGAAATGTTCTTTATCACCGGGAAGGGCATGTGCAGTAAGTGCAACAACAGGTATTTTGGAATATTTTTCGATTTTCCGGATTTTCTTCAGGACTTCCAGCCCGTCCATACCCGGTAATGAAATATCTAAAAGAATCAGATCGGGATTTATTGAAGTTAATCCGGATAAAGCGGATACACCGTCCTCAAAGCATATAACTTCATATTCAGATTCAAGAATTGCCTGTGTTAAGAGACGGTTATCAGCATTATCTTCAATCAGGATGATCGTATTCACATTAATTCCTTTTCAAACAACTTTTCTATGTGTCCTTTTAATATATGAATTTTTTTCAACAATTCATCAATCTGTTCAGGATTTAAACTGTCCGCATTTTCAACATCCCGGGCAAGAAGCATGAGAGAATCCATGCCGATATTACCGGCCGAGGATTTAATGGAATGAGCTGCCCTGCCAATCATTTCCATATCGCAAACGGTCAAAGCATTGCGGATTTCTTCCGACCGTTTCAACATATTATCTAAAGCTGTACGGAAGAGTTCTTTCAGAAGGGGTTCTCCGCCGATTTTATTAAGGAGTTCAACCCGTTCAGTTTTAATACCCGGAATATTGCATACTCCCTCTTTCCAGCTTTTAGATATTGTATCTGTTGTATTCATGGAAATCATTCCTAAAATGATCCTTTAATGTACCAGCAGATGATTAGACAATCAAGGAAATGCTCTGTAAAGCTTTTTAATATTCCTTTTAAACAAAAGATTTGAATACGGATTTATAAAAAAATAATACAACGATTAATCACATGTATTTATTATATTAAGTTATTATCAAAAGAATGGAAGAATTATGAAGCATAAAAGAAACAAAAAAATACAGATTACATTGTGTTGATATTCAATTTTTTTTTTTTGTTGATATTTAACATAATAAACAATAATTTAAAAATAACTGTATTGTTACAGTTTAAATAAATAAGAAAAACAATAAAATAGGGAAAGGAAAAGATATGGCTAGAAAAGCTGAGTTAATCCCCCCGGGAGACAGCATTGAAAGGGCAGCCCTGGTTTTAAAAACATTGGGGCATCCGATTATGTTGAAGATTCTTCTTACTCTTCAGAAAGGTGAAAATTCCGTAGCTGAAATCCAGAAGAAAATTGATGAAGAACAAACCATAACATCCATTTATCTTCGGAAAATGCTGAAACGTCAAATCGTCCAGTATCGTAAAGAAGGCCGCTGGCATTATTACTCACTCACCGACGATCCCACTGTCCAAAATCTGAAGCATGTGACAAATGCTGTTCTGAAATCCAAGAAGTAAATCTCAAAATACTAAAAGCTGTCCTATGTTCATATAAATATGAAATCTGACAGCTTTTTTTATGTACTATAAATTGATATTTTGCCTTTAAAACATTAATTTATATAATTGTCAGATAAAAGGAAGGGCTATGGATAAACGCGAAAGTATGTGGTCGGTGATTAAGGAATATATGTTTAAAGCCGGTCTTATGGAAGACGCCTGGACATATGTTATGGATATGATACGGACAGACAGGGACATGTTCAGGGATGCCCATCATCTCCTCCGGATTGAATACAATAACGAACAGTTTAACAATCTGATGGAAGTTGATAAAAAGATCAATGCCATGCAGCAGAAGATCCGCGAAGATGTTCTGACCCACTTTATTGTATCCGATTTTTCAAAATATGAAGTATCACAGGCTTTGGGCATAATAACAGTCATTAACGGACTGGAACGGATCGGCGATAACTGTAAAAATATAGCTGACCTTGCCATGGCAGCCTGTAAGACTGTCCATTACGGTGATCTGGATGAAACGGTAAGCATTCTGGAAAAGATCGTTTTCAGACACTTTGATGAATTATTGATCGCCGTAGAAAAGGATGATCTGGAAATCAGCAAACGAATTATGAGTGAATATAAGGAAGACGTCTCTCAGAAAATCAATACTACAGTCATTGAGCTTCTCAAGGGAAATTATTCCAATCTGCCCCCGCAGAATATGGTATCCGCCGCATTATACCTCCGTTACCTGAAACGAATTGACGCCAATCAGCGGAATGTTGCAAGCCTGATGGTTAATCCATTCAAGAAGATTGGATATAATTACAAGGAAAAGAAAGTATGAGCAAGGGCGTTACCCCCCGTTCTGCTGATTACGCCAAATGGTATACGGATGTAGTACAAAAAGCCGAACTGGCGGATTACTCCCCGGTTAAAGGCTGTATGGTCATCCGTCCCTATGGTTATGCCATGTGGGAAGGAATCCGGAATGTTCTGGATGAAAAATTCAGGGAAACCGGTCACGTTAATGCCTATTTCCCCATGCTCATTCCTGAAAGTTTCCTTCAGAAAGAAGCGGAACATGTGGAAGGTTTTGCACCGGAGCTGGCTGTCGTTACCCATGGCGGCGGCAAAGAACTGGAAGAACCCCTGGTTATTCGCCCCACCAGTGAGACAATCATCTGGTCCATGTATAAGAAATGGATCAACAGTTACCGTGATCTTCCCCTCCTGATCAATCAATGGGCAAATGTAGTCCGTTGGGAAATGAGGACCCGTCTCTTTCTAAGAACCACCGAATTTCTGTGGCAGGAAGGACATACTGCCCATGCAACTGCGGAAGAAGCTGAGGAAGAAGCCCATCGCATGATAGAGATATATCGACAGCTTTGTGAAGAGACGCTGGCAGTGCCTGTCCATGTGGGAAGGAAAACAGAAAATGAAAAATTTGCAGGAGCCGTAAACACCTATACCATTGAAGCCATGATGGGTGATAAACGGGCTCTTCAGGCCGGTACGAGTCATTATCTGGGACAGAATTTTGCGAAAGCCTTTGATGTGAAATTTCAGACTGAAGAGAATATTCTCGACTATGTGTATGCTTCAAGCTGGGGAGTCAGTACACGGCTGGTAGGTGCGGTTGTCATGGCTCATGGCGATGACAAAGGACTCATTCTCCCGCCGAATATCGCTCCTTATCAGATTGTCATTGTCCCCATTTATAAAAATGACGATGATAAGAACAAGGTCCTCAATCTTGTACGGACTCTGGAAAAAGCCCTGAAAGCAAAAGGGATCCGCTTTCATACGGATAAAAGAGAAACCGTCTCCCCCGGTTTTAAATTCAACGACTGGGAAATGAAAGGCGTTCCCCTGCGCATTGAGATCGGTCCGAAAGATGCGGACAGGAACGGTCTTGTGTGTGTCCGCCGCGATACGGGAAACAAGACATTTCCTTCCATGGACGAATTTATCGGCACATGCGAAAACACACTGAAAACAATCCAAACAGAAATTTTTGAAAACCGGCTCCGGTTTCGTGAAGAGAACACAAAAGACATCAGTTCCTACGATGAACTGAAAGAGGTTATTGAACAGGGCGGTTTTGCACGGACATTCTGGGCCGGAGACAGTGATCTGGAAAATAAAATTCAGGATGAGACAAAGGCAACGATCCGCTGTATCCTGTTTGAAAAAACCGAAGATGCAGGTGTGTGTTTCATGACCGGTAAAAAAAGCAGGGACCAGGTTATTTTTGCCAAATCTTATTAATATTTAAACAGAATCCGTAATTTTTTGACCCCTGGCTGTCAGTCAGGGTTTTTATTTATTCTTTGAAAAGTCTAACTTATTCCATGAAACTGATTAAAGACCGGGGTATTATCTTAAAAACCATTAAAAGCGGAGATACAAGCCTGCTGGTCCGGATATTTTCCCGTGACGGGGGAAGAATGACTTTTATTGCCAAAGGTGCCCGAAAACCGGATAATTCCTTTTTTGGTCATCTGAGCCCCTTTTCCGTTATTGACTATGAATATGCCGCCGGAAACGGAAAAAATATATCCTATCTCAGATCTGTCTCAGGCATTGAAAGTTTTTCCGCTTTGTCCCGGGATCCGGAAAGAGTAGTCTATGGCTCAATCCTGCTTGAAATTACGGATAAAACAAGCCAGCCTCATGAAGATGTGGAAACACTCAGACTTCTGTACACGGCTTTAAAAGTCATGAAAGAATCGGAGATTTCCCCGGAACAGATACACTGGTGGTTTATTGTCCGTTTTCTTAAGATACATGGAGTATGGCCCGATACGGATAACTGTTCCAATTGTCAAAAGTCATTAAAACAGGCAGTTCTGATGGTTGACAGCGGAGGATTGTACTGCCGGGATTGCGCCTCTTCAGATCAGGGCGGCGGACTGGCTTTGAATCCGGCTATGCTACAAATTGTATCCGCACTGACAAAGAATGATATCCAGGACATCAGAATCCGGATTTCTAATAAAAAAACTGCTGTTTCCCTAAGCAAATGGCTGTGGAAATTACTGTCAATCCACTATGAAGCAACTGAAAACCTGAAATCTTTAAAAGCCATTGAGACACTTTTGTGACTAAAACCGGTTTTCATCCCACTAACTTTCAAAATGAGAAAGGATATGATTGAAAAGAAAATGGAATAAAGAGGAATTGACCTATTCATTTACAGGCCATAAAGGCGGCTTACTCATCCTGCACGGTTTTACAGGAACGCCTGTCACATTGAAACGGCTGGCCCGGCATTTGCATAAAAAGGGACTGAGTGTCTCTGCCCCCCTTCTACCGGGCCACGGCGAACCGGTAGAAATTTTGAATCAGGCAACACTGGAACAATGGATCGACACGGCGGACAAAGCCTTTCTGGAACTCAAAAAACGTCATGAATCCGTATACATTCTGGGATATTCTCTGGGGAGTCTTCTGGCATTGGAACTGGCATCCCGGAGAGAGGTCCAGGGATTGATCCTTATTTCAACAGCACTGAAATTCACCCATGCACCGGAACACAGACGCATGATAGCCGAGGACACACGGCCTTTGATTCCTCTTGATGAAATTTTTTCTGATAATGACCCCCAGCGTTTTTATGAATATAAATTCTGGCCTGCTCTTGCGTTCAGACAGGTGTTTTCCCTGAGTATGAAAGCACGACGGCAATTACCAAACATTCATACCCCTGTTAAGGCTTTTCATGGAATGAACGACACCCTGACACCACCGGAAAACATTGAGTATCTGTCAAAAAATATTGGATCCCGACAGATTGAAATCGAGCGGCTGGCTAACAGTCACCACCGGATACTGGCAGGACCGGATCAGGATTATGTTATTCTAAAAAGCGGGGAATTTCTTGACAGGCTCATGGAAAATACTTAATTAAGGATTGTTATGTACCGAAGAATGCAATTTGGACCCGGAAGACGTCTTACGGACGGAATAAAGAAACTGATAATTATCAGTGTGGTAGTTTTTGCCGTACAGATGGTCAGTTCTCCCAATTTCTGGCGTTTCATGGTTTATAATTTTGGTATAGTCCCGGCAGATTTCTGGGGAAAACTTCATATCTGGCAGCCCGTTACCTATTTATTCCTTCACGGAAATCTGGCTCATCTTGCCTTGAATATGCTGGCATTGTGGATGTTTGGAACGGAATTGGAAATGATCTGGGGGCGGACCGGATTTCTAAAATACTTTTTCATAACAGGAGCCGGGGCGGGACTGGTAACAATTTTGTTTCAGTTAAACTCCCCCATTCCCGTTATCGGGGCATCCGGTGCGGTTTATGCCATTCTTCTGGCGTACGGACTCCGCTTTCCTGAGCGTGAAGTTTTTATCTTCCCCCTTCCGGTCCCTATAAAAATGAAATATTTCGTCATGATTTTCGGTCTGATTGAGTTTTTCTCATCTATTTCAGGTGCCAATGACGGGATAGCCCATTTTACACACCTTTCCGGTATGATTGTGGGCTATATATATTTGAGGAAAAAAGGATCTTTCCGCAGATACCGTTCATACCGGAATAACAGCCGGTCCGTAAATGTTGATGAAACATTAAACAGCATCCGTCAAATGCTCAATAAGTTTAAATATAACCATCCTCCCAAAAAAGGACCGGATACACGTTCGGATGACAGGAAAGAAGTGGACAGGATCCTGGATAAAATCAGCAGGGTCGGCTATGAGGGATTAACTCCGGAAGAAAAACAGACATTGCTGGACTCCAGCAGCAGACTGAGTAAAAAAGATCCGAAAGACTGAATCAGTTATCAATTAAAATATTCTTAAAAAAGTAGTTTAGTTCATAACCTGCATCTTGAAGAAGAAAGCGGTTAGCTGTCAGGAAACGCTGAATGGATTCCATGGATGTTGTATTGGTTATACCATAGCTGATCATGCTTTTTTCCATGGCATAAACATCGCCGGTATAGGGCAAATAGGTATCCAGATCGCTTTTTGAATAATTTCTAAAAGGTGTTAGAACCATATCATAATCGGCGGAAACAGATTTTGCAATTCCCACCAGTTCAAAATTCGGCACACCGTCTTTTACGGCCAGGATCAAACCGCCGCTGAATCCTTTGTTAAAGAGGGCGTCCACAAGAAAGGAATTATCTTCTTTATTGCGGTTTGGACTGCTGACGATTCCCCGGGTAATCATCTTATTTCCTTTAGGATATCCTAAAATGTAGACAAAGGATCCCCATTCCAGCTTCTTTGCTTCACCGAGGGGATAGGAAAACACCGGGACATATCCCCCCATCTCTTTTTTACGGCCGATGAGTGCCAGATCCTGTTGTGTATCGGAAATAATGATTTCCAGATCCGAACCGTCGGGAATACCGTTGACATAATTGGATTGACGTCTGAGAACAGCCACACTTCTTATTCTGTTGGAATTGTGGTAATAGGCAATAACCGTATCGGGGAATGTAACAATATGTTCGCAGGTAAGGAGAGCCAGGTGATCGCTGTAGTTGTAAACAATCGTTGCCGTGCCGGCAGCTGTTTCATTGAAATAAAAAATATGTGTGGCTTTCTTGATCGTTTCATCGGTTATTTCGGTTATCCGGTCGGATTCGGCAAAATTATATCCGGAGTAATAGGCGATGCTGTTAATCATTTTAACGGATTCAAGGATTTCTTCCAATTGTTTGGAACCGTGTCTGTAGGGAAACTCGCTGTCATATTTTCCGTCTTTCAGAAAGGGTTCTTCATTATCATAGATAACCCTGGTACACCCGTTTAAAAAAAGAATAATCAGGAAAAAAGCGGGAAACATGTAGGTTTTGATTTTTTTCATTGTAAGCTTTATATCACTTTAAAAAATAAGATGTTCCATCATCTTATAAAAGAAAATCATCGATGAATACATATTGACATAAAACGGGTTTTTGTGTAATATTCTTGGCTTTTTGAACATGGTGGACGTAGCTCAGTTGGCAGAGCGCTTGGTTGTGGCCCAAGTGGTCGTGGGTTCAAGTCCCATCGTTCACCCTATGGGGAATTCTGAATTCTGAATTCTGAATTCTGAATTTGAGTGCTGAGTGCTGAGTGCTGAGTTATGAGTTATGAGTAGCGAGTAGCGAGCTACTGACTACCGGCTTCTGTGAAATAAGCGAAGCGTATTTCACGGGGCAGGCTACCGGCTACCAAACCGGCTACTTTAAACATTCGGGGCGTAGCGCAGCCCGGTTAGCGCGCCTGCTTTGGGAGCAGGAAGTCGGAAGTTCAAATCTTCTCGCCCCGACAGATGCCCCGATAGCTCAACTGGATAGAGCAACGGTCTTCTAAACCGTAGGTCGCAGGTTCGAGTCCTGCTCGGGGTACGGAAAGAGTGATGAATTCTGAGTAATGAGTAATGAGTAGTGAGTAATGAGTAATGAGTTATGAGTAGTGAGTAGTGAGTTGAAAGTTAAAAGTCCCAAGTCGAAAGTCGAAAGTCAGTATCGAGGGGCGAGGAGCGAGAGGTTCCGTGCGTCAATTAACCCTTCAACCAAATTCATCCCGTGAAATAGGGCTCCCAATCAAGATTGTGAATTTCGCGGTTTTGTATTCTGTATACGATGCGGTATTTTTTTACAATGAGTTCTCTTATGTCGTTATTGGATATTTCTTGTACGACACGGCCTGAATAAGGATTTTGAATAAGCCTGTCACATTGTTTTATCAGATAATCAATAAATTCAATGGCTTTTTCCGGATTATCCTCAGATATAAATGCCTCAATATCCGCTAAATTCGTCAGAGATTCACGAGTCCAGAGTATCTTCATTATTTCCTGTATCCCGGATTTCTGAGAGTTTTCTTCTTAATTCACGGGTTGTAAACGTTTCTCCGGCATCGGCATCCTGTAAACCCCGTTTAACCGATTCGATAAAATGTCTCGTATATACCAGATTATCATACTCCTCCGGGGAGAGAAGCACACCGGCCGGACGGCCGTTTTGTGTGATAACCACCGGATGGGATGATTGTTTTATGGCTTTTAACCATTTTGAAAGTCCGTTTTTAAATTCACCAACCGGAATAATATCTTTTGAAATACTGATTGTTTTCATTTCTCTATATGTCCTTAATTATGGTATGAATATAGGGCTGTATTTGGACTTTTACAATATAATAATCCGTCGAAAGTCGACAGTAGCGAGGAGCGAGGGGCGAGGGGGCGAGAGGTTCCGTGCGTCAATGAACCCCTCAACCCAATTCATCCCGTGAAATTTCCAATCTTGATTGGGAGCCCTATTTCACAGGATCATCATTCTTAATTCAACTCAGAACTCAGAACTCAGAATTCAGAATTCATCATTCTTCATTCATCTTGTATCAATTTTCCCTTGCATATCTTATACAGCAACACTATAATAATATAAAGAAGTTTTTTATATTTTATATGGAGAGAAGAGATAAAATGAAAGCAAAACTACTCTTAATATTTTTTATTGCTTTTAAACTTTCCCTCGCCCAAACCGGTATGCTGGCAGATATTACAGATCAGATTGAAACGGAGTTCGGGACATACATCCCCTACCCTGTTGAGATAGAATCCAATGCGCCGCAATATGTCATAGAATCAGATTTCAGCAATGTTTCAAACTTCAGCAATTTCACGTTTACAGATTCACAAAAAGAAAAACTCCTGGAAAACCACTTTGTGGTAATTCCCGGAAGACAATCTGGCCCCACGGGCTATAAAGAAATCTACGACATCTATAACGAAGCCCGTGAAAACAGTATCCCCCAGTTTATTACTACCGATGCGGTTTTACACACCTACCATAAACTATTCGATAAAATTCTTTCAACCACTGAAGAGGATTATCTCATCCGTTATCTGAAAGAGATGGACAGCATGCTGGTCCATGAATCCCTCAACGCCTATCACAACAACTCCGATGATTTCATCAGGTCATGTTTTAAAACCCTGGTCGCCTACTTTTCGGTCCCCCTGAAACTGATGGACAGTACGTACCAGGTGCCGGATCTTGTCTCCGATACGGTCCGTCAGGAACTGGAACTGATTGAAGCCCATGCTGGATATAAGATTTCCCCCCTCTTCGGCGCTTATCTTGAAGATTATAGTCAATACAAACCCAGAGGGCATTATACAAAAACAGAAGCGCTTGAACAGTATTTCAAAGCCATGATGTGGCATGGAAGACAGACGTTTGTTTTACATGATAGTGAGGGAACATCATGTATGGATATTACCGGTTCAGCCCTTGCCCTGATTTATCTCATGGAAAATATGGTTAAAAGCGATGAAGTATGGACACTTTGGAATAACATATATCTGCCGACGGTCTTTTTCGTTGGAAAAGCCGATGATCTGTTACCTCAGGATTATTTAATTGCAGCATTGGAATATTTTGGCCAGGATTTTACTTCACAAAATCTTGAAGATATTCTGAATGAATCTGAACTGTCAGCATTCATTAACCGGGCTGATGATTTTTTCCCTGATCCTGAAATCACAACACTGACAGGCAAGGGTATGCGGTTTATGGGACAACGGTTCGTTCCCGATTCGTATATCTTCGACCAGCTTGTATCTCTGGAACGACTCATGCCAAAGTCCCTTGATATTCTCGCCGTCTTAAATTCTGATGAGGCCTTTAACCTGCTGGAAGAGATGGGTGAAACCGACTATTCCGGATATTTGCTTCAACTTGCATTTCTGAAAGCCAAATTTGAAGATTATCCGGAGGAACAATGGGTAGAAAACCTCTATTGGAACTGGCTTTACTGTCTGATGCCTCTCCTCATAGAAAAAGACGGAGGCTTCCCGCCGTTTATGCAAAATCTGGCATGGCTCCGGAAGGATTTGAATACGGCACTCGGTTCATGGACAGAATTACGGCATAATACCATTTTATACGCAAAACAAAGTGTAACTCCCATAGGTGACGGGCCCAGAAATATTCTCATCCGGGGTTATGTGGAACCGAATCCCTGGCTCTATGCCCGGCTGGCTTCCCTTACAAAATTGACAAAAGAGGGATTGCTTGGACTGTCCATACTCAATGAAGATATGGAAGGACGGTTAATCATATTGGAAGACCTGCTCTTGACCCTGAAAAGTATATCGGAAAAAGAGCTGACCGGAGGAGAAATCACAACGGATGAATACAAGGAACTCTGCCTCTTTGGTGAAACAATCGAAGACCTTGTCACCTTCCTTGAATATTATGATGAATATGATTGGCTCTTACCTGCAATTGATGATGAGATGCCCGTTATTGCAGATGTGCACACCGATCCCAACACATCCACCTGCCTTGAGGAAGGCGTCGGCTATCCTTTCAGAATCTATGTGATATGCCCGGTTGAAGGAGAACTCACGCTAACGGTGGGCGGTATATTTTCTTATTACGAATTTGTCCAGCCAATCGCCAACAGGCTGACGGATGAGGAATGGATAGAGATGCTTAGATCTGAAGCACCGCCTGAACTGCCATACTGGACTTCAGAATACCTTGACCCGGAATATGAACTCACCAATTCAGCGCCGGACAACTACTATTGCTACAAAAAAGGGCTGTCAATCACGAACATTCATGAAGAAACCCTTCCCGGTACATTTACTCTTCACCAGAATTACCCGAATCCTTTCAACAGTTTAACTACCATACAATATGACCTTCCTGCAGACGGCCATGTTATAATATCCGTTTACAATATCCGTGGTGAACACGTTGTTACCCTTAAAAACACGGTTGAACGTGCCGGTTACAATTTTGTGTATTGGAATGGATATGATCAAAACAATTATCTTGCCCCATCCGGACTATACATCTATCAGATTGAATTTGGTGACAAAAAATCGATCCGGAAAATGGTGCTTGTGAAATAATTTGTATTAAAAAAATTAATAATTTAGTCGAAAGTCGAAAGTCGAAAGTCGAAAGTCAAAAGTCGAAAGTCAAAAGTCGAAAGTCAAAAGTCGAAAGTCAAAAGTCGAAAGTCGACAGTAACGAGGGGCGAGAAAGTGACGCGTGACGCGTGACAAGGGGGCGTTATTGGGGACTGGGGATTAGTAACTGGGGACTAGGCTTGGTTTTGTGCGTCAATTAACCCCCTCAACCAAATTCATAATTCTTAATTCAATTCTTCATTCATCATTCATCATTCATCATTCTACAGGTTGGTATATCAATAGACGGTTCCATTTTTAGCTGATATCACAACCAACTTACAATTGTAACAATATATGAATTATTGAATATTCTTGGAAATAAGATATAAGTCACTTAAACTATAAATGTTATTGAAGAATTAAAGAACTTACTTATTTTCAAAACAGAGGATTCAAAACATTTTGTGTTAAGAAATTATGAGTCCAAACATTGACAAGGATAAAAACCATGTCTCACATTATTGCACATGATCATATTGAAAAGAAGATACTGGCCATCCGTGGAAAAGAAGTTATTTTGGACAGAGATTTGGCTGTTTTGTATGACGTTGAAACACGGGCTCTTAAGCAGGCTGTCAGATGTAATATGGATCGTTTTCCTCCAGATTTTATGTTTGAATTGACAAATGAGGAGATTGATGAACTGGTATCACAATCTGTGATACCATCAAAAAAATATTTTGGCGGAGCGAAACCCTACGTATTTACAGAACAGGGAGTAGCCATGTTATCTGCTGTATTAACGTCACCAATAGCAGTACAAATGAGTATTAAAATCATGAAAGCATTTGTCAATATCAGGCAATACATGAAGAATAATTCTGATCTTTTCTTACAAGTATCCCGGTTAGAAAATCGTTATATCGATTTTGAGATGGATACACAGAATCGGTTTAAAAAATTATTTGACGCGATAGAAATGAAAAAATGACCCCCTGAGCAGGGTATTTTTTTTAATGGGCAGATTTTTGATGCCTGGGAATTTGTTTCCGGTCTGGTTAGATCTGCTAAAAAAACAATCATTTTAATTGATAACTATATCGATGAAAAGGTTCTCACTCTATTTGCAAAAAAAATGCCGGATGTATCTGTAACTATTTATACCTCTCATTTAACAGATCAATTAATTCTGGATATGGAACGCTTTAATTCTCAATATTCATTACATAAAATAGTAGAATTTAGAAAAGCGCATGATCGTTTTCTGATAATTGACAGGGATAGAATATATCATATTGGAGCTTCTCTTAAAGATATTGGAAAAAAATGGTTTGCATTTTCATTAATAAAAACAAACTTATCAAATTTCATAAAACAACTGGATTAAAGTATAGTGGGAAAAATATCAAATTATGTGCTTGAAGCTTATCTATCTGTCCACTTTTTTGTAGGAAGTCCAGAAAGTCAAAAGTCGAAAGTCGAAAGTCGTTAGTCGTTAGTCGACAGTCGTCAGTCAACAGTCGGCAGTGCGCAGTTGGAAGTTGATTGATTTGATTGCTTGCCCCGTGAAATAAGCGCAGCGTATTTCACAGGGGAGGGACGAGGTACGAGTAGCGAGGGGCGAGGAAGGCTGGCACTTCGTGCCTTTTTGGAAGTTAGAAGCTGAAGTAGGGACAGGCCGCGGCCTGTCTGAAATTAGCGCCGCTTCGCGGCTGGGCTTGTTTGGGTGCGTCAATGAACCCCTCAACCAAATTCATAATTCTTAATTCAATTCATCATTCATCATTCTTCATTCATCATTCTTCATTCAATCCCCATCGTCAAATAAACAGGCAAATAATATCTTTTTTCGGTCATATGTACATTTCGACTGCTCAGGACAATACTTTTTCCCGGGTGATAGCGTTCTTCAAAAACTTTCAGACTTTTTGCTTTTGTATTGATTCCTGATTTCACTTCAACAGGAATAATTCCCTGTAAGGTATGGAGAAGAAACTCAATTTCGGAGGTTCTTCCTTCCCAGCAGAAAAGTTCTTTTATTCCCATAGAAACAAGTTCCTGCGCGACAAAATTTTCGGCGATATATCCTTTATACCGTCCGAATTCCATATTATAAAGGACTGCCGGAGACAGACGGTTCATGGCACCCAGGAGTCCCACGTCGAACAGATACAGTTTGAACCGGTTTTCCGCCATCTGTCCAGACAGAGGTCTTTCCACGGTATGAACTATAGATGTCTTCAGAATCAGTCCCGCTTTTTCAAGCCAGTTCATGGGAGCGGACAGTTGTTCATACCCTCTGAATCCGGGTATGGCATCTTTAAATTTAAATTTTGGTGCGGATCCGTCCTGTGTTCTTGCAAGTTGAGCAGGGACATTCCGCCACAATCTTTCAATATGCATGGCATTGATTTTACCGCTGTGTTTGGCGATATCTGCTATATAGGTATCCAGCAGATCATGTTGAACGTCCCGTACCTTTTGAAAAGCAAGATACAAATTATCCTGAAATTGTCTGTATGTATCCACAACTTCCGGGAGTCCGCCCGTAATCAGATAGTGTTTCCACAGTGCCCATACTCTGTTGTGGAGCCATTCAGGCAGGGGTTCTGTCCGTGAATGATTTTTTAAGTAATTCAGGACTTGTTCATTTTCACTCCCCAGAAGAAACTCCTCAAAGTTCATTGGACAGAGATCCAAAAAGGTTACTTTTCCAACGGGGAAAGACTCTCCACTCAGTCTCACCCCCAACAGGGAACCGGCGGCACAGACAGCCATTTGGGGCATTTTTTCATAAAAATACTTCAGACTTGTAAGGGCATTGGGAGCGTGTTGAATTTCGTCAAAAATCAGTAAATCTGTTTCAGGATGAATCAGTTCATCCAAAAAGAGTTGAATTTCATTAAGGATTCTGGCAGGATTCAGGTCTTTATCAAATATTTTCGTTGCCGTTGGATATTCTTCAAAATTCAGGATATGAACATTTGGAAACTCTTTTTGACCAAATTCTTTCAGGAGATATGTTTTTCCCACCTGTCGCGCCCCCCGTAGGATGAGAGGTTTTCTTTCTGTTTTATTTTTCCATTGAATAAGATTTGATAAACGACTTCGAAGCATCTCGCACCTCATGATTTCTGTCAAGGAATAATACGTGTATTATCACAATTTTTGCAAGGAATATTTTACGGTTATTGGTATTTTATGCAAGGAATGTGGGACAGTCGAAAGTCGAAAGTCGTTAGTCGGCAGCCTGCCCTGTGGAATGAGCGCAGCGTATTTCACAGGGTCGAAAGTCAAAAGTCGAAAGTCGAAAGACAGTAGCGAGCCCGGTGAAAAGGGACCCGGTTTGCCGGGATATTTCACGGGGGATTGATTTGATTGGATGATTGGATGATTGGATGATTGTACGACTTGTCATGCATTGGTTGTGAACGTCAATTGACGCATCCAACCAATCTCGTTACTCGCTCCTCGATACTCGCTACTCGTTCCTCGCCCCTCGTCCCCTGCGGCTTCGCCAGCTTCCAACTTCCATTCATCCCGTGAAATTCCCAATCCAAATTGGGAACCCTATTTCACGGGATTCATCATTCTACAGTGAGGTGCTTGAATCTTTATATTTTTCCGGACATAAATTCATTCCACCCCATAATTTGGATATCTGTCATGGCGGTAGATTCTTTTCCTGCATAAATCAAAATTTTATGAACAGGGATATTGGGGTTGTGGAATTTTTTTAAATTTTTCAGATAATCCCGGTTAAATGTCACTCCGCCTTTTATTTCAATGGCGGTGATTTCCTGATTCTCTTTTTCCAGAATACAGTCAATTTCGGTCCCATTACTTTCCCGCCAGAAAAAAACAGCCGGTTGTTGACCAGAATGATACGCACGTTTTACCAGTTCACTGATGACAAGATTTTCAAACAGTGCTCCATAGGCATAATGGGTTTGTACCACATCCGGATCTTTGATACGCAGGAGAGATGACAGGACACCGGTGTCATAAAAGTAAATTTTGGGTGATTTTATCAATCTTTTTTGAAAGCTTTTATGATAAGGTTGCAGGAGAAAAAGGATATAACTGGCTTCCAGGAGAGAAATCCACGATTTTGCCGTATTAACACTCACGCCGGAATCATTGGCAAGTGAGGTAAGATTAAGTAATTGTCCGGCGCGGCCGGCACACAATCCCAGAAAGCGCATAAAGGTATTCAGATTTTCTATTGCTTTCAGTGAACGAATATCTCGCTCGACATAGGTTTGAATATAGGACGGATAAAAATCTCCAGGGTCTATTTGCTGATCATAGAGTCTGGGATAAAACCCGTTTACAATCAGGGTTTTTGGATCCTGATGATTCATTCGGGGTAATTCTCTCAAGTCAAAGGGAAATAAATGTCCGATATAAACTCGTCCGGCCAGGGATTGAGAAATCCGTTCATTCATTAAAAAACTTTGGGATCCGGAGAGGATATACTGTCCCGGTATATTCTTTTCATCGGAAATGTCCTGAATATAACTAAACAAATCAGGGAGATATTGGGCTTCATCAAAAATAATCCTGCACCCCTGTGTTTCAAGAAAACCACGCATATCTGCAAGAATCATTTCACGATGATCGACACGTTCAAGATTGAAATATTTGAAATCAGGAAATGACTTTTTCAACAGTGTCGTTTTACCTGATTGACGTGGACCTGTCAGACTCAAAACAGGAAACTGCGTCATCATTTTTTTTAGATGTTTAGAAAGGCTTCGTTGAACATACATTTTATGTATTCCTGCATTTGTAATGCATATTTACATAATTATTTCGTACAATGCAAGATGAAAGAGTCGAAAGTCGAAAGTCGAAAGTCGAAAGTCGAAAGTCGAAAGTCAGTGACGCGTGACGCGTGACGCGTAACAAGGGGGGTGCGTGTGTCAATTGACAGTTATATTTTTGGCAGAGGGCTGGCACGAGCATATTTCGACAGGCTCAATATCCGTGCTTGTGCCGTTAAAAACCCGTGAAATTTTGAACGCCACGCAGTGGCGATTGAAAATCGGACGAAGTCAGATCATTGAACGCTGCGAAGCAGCGTTTGAACACCGAACGAAGTGAGGTGCTTGAATCCCACGTAGCGGTGATTGAACGCCGTCCGGCGTTGGAATGCTGTGAAGCAGCGATTGCCGGTATCTTTATTTGCAGGGGTGAAAAACCCGCAGAATAAAACAGGAATTTATCATGAGTAAGATAAATTGCTTTTATGGCACCTTTAATTACGTTATATTTGCACAGTTACTTTGTTAGAGTAATTATGCACTTATTATGTAATTAAAGGTTTGGAATGCAGAAAACGAAAACATATTTGGAAGAGACCCTGGGGTCTGAGGTAATTATCGAGACACTTAAACAGGCGAAGCAAAAGGATCTTCCCCTGTTTATCAGGCAGTTATATATTTTTTATCAGGTACAGGTATTAGGAAGAGACATTATTTTTCTGGAAGGTAAAAGCCAGGAACCCGCGACTGTTTACAATTTAAAGAAACATGCATGCGCAGTAGAACAGGCGCTGGATCGTCCGGTTGTCTTTATATTTCCGTTTCTGCAGGCCTATAACCGTAAACGTCTGATCCAAAAACAGGTTGGCTTTATTGTTCCCGGAAAACAAATGTTCATCCCCCGGTTACTCATTGATTTTCGGGAATTCGGGAAATCTGTAACTGTCAAAAATGAAAAATTATTACCGGCGGCACAGTGTATCTTATTCTATCATTTGTTAAAAGAAAATCTTGAGTTGTTTCCACTCAAAATAATCGCTAAAAAGGTAAACTATACCACGGCAACAATAACGCGAGCCGTCCAGACGCTGGTTGATAAAAATATCGCTGATAAATCTATACAAAATAAAGAAGTCCGAATCCGCTTCAACGGAAATAAATTTGATCTCTGGAAACAGGCTTTACCAGTTTTACAAAATCCAGTAAAAAAAGTATATATTCTTGAAGAAACGTCACATAGAGATATTCTTTACCAGGCTTCGTTTAACGCATTAATGTATTATACAAATCTGGCGGAAAATAGAAAAAAGTATTTTGCCATTGCTGCACATGATTTTCGAGTGCTTAAAATGAATAAAGAAATTAGAATTGTTCGTGCAAACGAAGGGGAAACGCATCTGGAAGTCTGGAAATATGCCCCGGGTATTCTTGCCAATAACAGAATTGTCGATCCGCTTTCACTTTATTTGACTCTTAGAGACGAAAAGGATGAGCGGGTTGAATTGGAACTGGAAAAAATGATAGCGAGTTTATGGTAAACGGTGTTGAAATTTTCAGGACATTTTTTAAGGATTTTACGGATAATTATATTCTGATTGGCGGAGCCGCCTGTGATGAACATTTCAGTGAAGCCGGATTATTGTTCCGGGCAACCAAAGATTTGGATATTATCCTGGTCGTCGAAGCGCTTACGTCTGATTTTGTAAAAATATTCTGGAAATTTGTACAAGACGGTCATTATGAAAAGAAGCAAAAAAGCATGGGTGAAACCCATTCAACGGATTAGCAATCCGATTAACAGCACTGATAATCAATGAGTTACAGGTGGCGGCGCCGTTCTGGTGACAGCAAACATTTGTTATATGCATTTAAGATTTAATATTTAAGATTTAAGATTAAAGACTCAAGATTCAAGAAGAAGATTCAAGATTTCAGATATAAACAAAAAACCCCGGCGGGGGCCAGGGTTTTAAATATTGCTTTGAAGTGATTTATTTCGAGAATTTAAAAATAAGGTTGTAAGATTGGGTTATAAACCGGTTTTTGTACTAGCAAGTATATTACCCAATCACTCAATCATTTAATCAATCAATCCCCCCATTTATTTATCAATTCAAAGGAAGACTAATTCGTTTCCCAGTTTTCATGCTCGTATAAATAGCAAGTATCAGTTCCAGAGATTTACGTCCACTGCGACCATCAGTATAGGGTTCGGTTTTACCCCGGAGGGAGTCGATGACATTTTTATAATACGGGAGATGTCCTAATCCGTAAATATTAGGTGGTTCGTAGTTGGATTTTTCAAGTATTTCGTCATCATCATCATAACTTTCAAATTCCCACTTCTCGAATTTATTGATGGCAACACCTCCGATTCGGACGGTGCCTTTTTCACCAATAACCGTAATGGAGCCTTCAAGGTTTTTAGGATAAGTGAGCATGGTGACATTGATAGTGCCAATGACACCATTCCGATATTTAATGATCGCGGAACCGGAATCTTCTGCTTCTATTTTACGAGCAAGGGTAGCCGTTTCAGCTATTACATGATCCACAGATCCAATAAGCCAGGCCACGGCATCCACATAGTGAGACGCCTGATTCATAAAGGCACCCCCATCAAACTCCCAGGTCCCCCGCCATTTTGCATGGTCATAGTATTCCTGAGGCCTTTGCCAGAACACATTGGAATGAATCATGTAGATTTTCCCGAAACGCCCTTTATCAACGGCCTTTTTTAACAATTGCATGGTGGGATTCAATCGATTCTGTTTCACAACAAAGAGCTGAACACCCATTTCATCGGTTACATTGATTAATTCATCCACGGCTTCAAGTGTAATTCCCATAGGTTTTTCAGAAATGACATGACAACCCGCCTTGGCCGCAATAATGCCATGCTGGGGATGGAGTCCGCTGGGTGTACAGATACTCACAACATCAATATCCCCCCTCTTCAGCATTTTTTCATAACTCGTATAAAACGGGACATTATACTGATCACCCTTTTCTTTTGCCCTCTCCTTCACAACATCACAAACAGCTACAAGATTCAAATCTTTTTTATGCTGCTCGATGGCTTCAAGATGTTTCGAAGAAATCCGTCCGCAGCCGAGGAGGGCGATGTTTATGGGGCGTTCTTTAATTGTGTTTGAGACCATTCTTACCTCTTTTATAGGAATTGGGAATTGGGGATTGGGATTGATTGATTGGTTGATTGGTTGATTGAGAAGGGGTTTGGTTGATTGAATGATTGATTGATTGGTTTGGTAGCGTGGATCAATTTACATGTAAATTCTTTAATTCTATCATCCTACCAGTCAATTGGTCAATCATGCATCCAGTCAATCATCCATTCATCCAATCAGTCAATCGTCATTTGAGTCAATCTCATATTGATTCATTATTTCATGTATTTCGTAGTCGTTTTTCCAGTCTGATTTTACTTTGAGCTGGTGTATTTGAGATTTATTGAAGTTTATTAATTTATTCTCCAGGGAATAGTGTTTTGTATCATATTCCTGAAACCAACTTTTATCAATATCTGTACCTTCAGTTAAAGCCAAGATTTGAGAATAATTTTCTGCTAATGATGCTAAAGCAATATTATTGAACTGAATATTTTCTTTCAGACTTCTTCTGCTATACCCTTCTGCAATATTTGAATGACAGGAAAAAATTGAATCTTCAACCTGAGCTTTAATCTTATAAGGAGCGTCTTTTAACGGCCTGATTTTATTTCTGACAAAAACATACAATTCAACAGCCTCTTTCCACACATCCAGCTTCCGAAAGCCCCGATTTATATTCTTATTTCTATTTATAATCGTCTCATCCATCCCATTCCCTCAATCATTCAATCATCCAATCAGTCAATCCTCGTCACGCGTTACGCGTCACTTTTTACTTGGTTTTGTAATTCAAAACCATATCAACAACATACGCCTTCTCCTCCTCCGTCAATCCCGGATAAACCGGCAGAGCCAAGGTATGATCAGCGGCGTGGGTGGATTTGGGGAAGGCTTCTTTGGGATAGTTAAGGTTTGCGAAACATTCCTGTTTGTGGAAGGGGACGGGATAGTAGATTTCGGTGGCGATGCCGTGTTCTTTCAGGTAATCGCGAAAGGCATCTCTGTTCGAATCAACAGAAATGATGTACTGATTATAGATATGGTGTTCACGGCCGTATTTTGCCACAGGTTTTGTAATCCAATCCACCTGGAGATGGTCTTCATAATAAGCTGCATTGACTCTACGATTATGATGCCAGGTTTCAAGATGCTTAAATTTGACAAGAAGAACCGCAGCCTGTATGGCATCCAGGCGAAAGTTACCACCAATCATTTTGTGATAATATTTTGGTCTTGAGCCGTGATTTCGGAGGATGATCATTTTTTCGTACAACTGATCATCATTTGTAGTGATCATCCCTCCATCCCCGAAACAACCCAGATTTTTGCTTGGGAAAAAGCTGAAACAGGCCATTTTTCCTATGGAACCGATTTTCTGAACAGATTCACTCATGGGATAAGTTGTCCCAATGGCCTGGGCGGCATCTTCAATGACAGGGATATCATAATGGTCAGCAAGATCCACAATTGGTTTCAGATCTGCACTTTGCCCGTAAAGATGTACGGGAATAATGGCTTTTACCTTTTCAATCAATTCCGGATTCTTATCAAACCACGCATTCAGCGCATAAGTATCCATATTGTATGTCTCTGGTTCAATATCGATAAAAACGGGAGTTGCTCTCAGGCGTGAAACAGCCCCGGCCGTGGCAAAGAAAGAATAATCGGATGTGAGCACAAGGTCTCCTGGACCGCAATCCAACGCCATCAGACACATGAGAAGTGCATCTGAACCTGAAGAAACGCCGATACCGTATTGTGCATTTACATAATCCGCAATGGTTTTCTCAAGTTCTTCGACCTTTGGTCCAAGAATAAAGTGATTCGATTTGACTACCTCTTCAATGGCAGATATAAGTTCGGAGTGGATGGGATTGTGTTGATGATCGAGATTTAAAAGTGGAATTGAGAACTTATTTTTTTGCATATTCAAATCCTTCTAAAAAAGATTGGTTGATTGGATGATTGGATGGTTGAAGAAGTGACGCGTGACGAGTAACGAGAAGATTGGTTGATTGGATGATTGAGAAGGGGTTTGGTTGATTGAATGATTGATTGATTGGTTTGGTTGCGTAGTTGAAAGAGTACGTCAGATAAAGTGTGTAAACCTGAGAGTAAAAATGTTATGTTAACTCAGGAGGACGCAAAGATGTTAGACAAAGAAGAGATTTTAAAAAAGTATCGTGAAGGCAGGCTTCGCAGCACGACGGATTTGAAGGATGTATTACGAGAGATGACGCGAGAGATGATAGATACGCTGTATGAGGCAGAGTTGGAAGATCATTTGGGATATCCCAAAAACACACAGGGCGCCTCAATCTCCAGCGGAAACAGTC
>Ga0209164_1001215_pt1 | contig 35908 bp, 31 predicted proteins | sample MTBNYHSulfiMetaG_FD_187458 | JGI IMG/M metagenome (GOLD analysis project Ga0209164, IMG submission 187458) | Enrichment culture microbial communities from rom New York Harbor, USA that are MTBE-degrading - MTBE-NYH (New York Harbor Sulfidogenic)... | ecosystem: Environmental > Aquatic > Marine >... | reverse complement strand
TCGCGTTGAGCTCTTCGGCCCGCCGGGGATCCAGGCGCTTGCGGGAGAACTCGGCCCAGCAGGAAGCTCCCAGGAGCGGACCGTAGCGATCCCTGAAGTCCGCCTCCGTCAGGGCGCAGGGGCTCACCCGCAGCCGCTCTTCTCCCAACACCTTCTCCTGCAGGCCCGCCATGGTCAGGGAGGTGACCGCAATGTGCTCCCCGTGGAGGCTGGCAGGCCACTGGGGGCTGCCGAGCATGTCCAGGTAGTGGCTGATCAGGTGCTCGCCCTGGCTGGCGGGGTGACTGCCGCCGCAGACGGTCATCCCGAACCCGGAAAGGGTCAGGACCCTGACCAGCCGCTCCATGGCCCGGAGGTCCCCCGACACGAGGCGCCCCGAGGCCTCCAGCATCCCGGGCTCGTCCCCCCGGAGCAGGTCAAAGGGCAGCTCCCGGTACGCGGTGCGCAGCAGCAGGTGCGAGAGCAGCCAGTCGGCCTGGGCAGTGGGGCGGCTCAGGCTGTCCCCGAGGCCCGCCCGGATCAGCCTGGGCGGCGCGGCGCTCAGGACCTCGAGATCGAACAACACCCCCGTCGCGGCCTGGGCCGGAAGGGTGCTCTTGTGACCCTGCACCGTGATCGAGGCATTCACGGAGGTGTAGCCGTTCATCGAGGGAGCCGTGGCGAACACGGCGTACGGCCGTCCGGCGCGGGCGGAGGCGTACTTGCAGAGGTCGTTGACCGTTCCGGAGCCCACGGCCAGGAATGCGGCCGCCCCTTCGGCCTCCCGCAGGATCGCCTCCACGGTCTCCATGTCCGCCTGCGGGGCCGGCGCCGCCGGCAGCACGACCGAAACGATCCTGCCGAGCCGCCCGATCCGCTCCTTGATCCGCCGGCCCAGGGCCTGCTCCGTGTTGCCGTCGCTCACCACCGCGAGCGGGCAGGCAAAACCCAGCTCACCCACCAGCTCGTCCTCGGCTCCCCGCAGAGTGTCGCGGATCACGACGGTGCGGGTGGGCACGCCGATGACCTCCCCGGTTTCCGGGTCGCGATAGTCCCCGGCCAGCAGCTCCCTCAGTACGTCCCTTTCCATCCCGACCTTCCTCCCGGATCCTTGTCGTTCTCCCGCCTCCGGCCAGCCGAGGGCGGCTTCAGTACATCGGCCGCAGGCTGTCGAAGAGCCGCCGGTAGGCCCGGTAGCCGGAATCGTACAGCTCCCGCTCCCCCGGGTCCCCCGTCAGGGGGCCAACCCAGCGCCGCACCCGGGCAGCGCAGGCCTCGAGCCCGGGTTGCAGCCCCGCCGCCACGGCGGCCAGCATGGCCGCCCCCACCGGGGCGGTATCGACCATCGGCACCCGGTACACCGGCCGGCCGCTCACCGCGGCGCGGATCCCGGCCCAGAGTGGGCTGGCCGAGCCCCCGCCCATCAGCAGGATCGACTCCACGGGCACGGCAAGCTCCTCGAGACGGCTCGTTACGTCGCGCATGGCGTAGGCGCAGCCCTCCAGGAGAGCCCGGGCGAAGTGCCCGGTGGTGTGTCCGGGAGTCAGACCGTAGAAACAGCCCCGGGCCGAGGGCACCCACTGGGGCGCCATGGCCCCGCTCAGCGCCGGAAGGAACAGCAGCCCCTCCGAGGCGGCGGGTACCTGCGCCGCGAGGCGGTTCAAGGCCTCGACGCCTTCCAGGCCGAACACCTGCTGGAACCACGTGACCGCTCCCCCGGCCAGCCAGCCCGGGTTCTCGACGAAGTACCCGCCCCCCGGAAAGGGATGCGTTTCCACCAGCCCATCAGGGTCCAGGCAGGGCTGCTCGCTCAGGGCGCCGATCACCTCGGCGGTTCCGAGCACGCAGGCCGCTGTGCCGGGGCGGGTCACCCCGGCCCCGAGAGGGCTCGTGAAGTCGTCGCCGGTGCCCACCGCCACCGGGACCCCCTCCGGAATCCCGGAGAGCCCGGAGCCGGCGGCGCTCACCGTTCCGGCCGGACTCTCCGCCGCAGCGATTTCCGGCAGCTCGCCCTGCTCCAGCCCGAAGAGGGACAGCAGCCGCTGGTCGTAGGTCCGTCCGGCCAGAGAGTAGAGCATGGTTGTCGAGGCCAGGCAGTGGTCCATCAGGTGACGGCCCGTCAGACGTGAGACCAGGTAGGAAACCGGCTGGTGGAACCGCACCCCCCGGGTCCCCTGGAGGCCGTTGGCCCGGAGCCAGCGGGCCTTGGCCGCGAGGTGAGACGGATCCGGGTTGATCCCGGACACCCGGCGCAGAAGCGCCTGACCCTCGGGATCCACGGGCAGCTCTGCCCGTCGGTCGATCCAGATCAGGCAGGGACTCATGGGCCGCCCCCGGCGGTCGACGGCGATGCAGCCGTCCAGCTGCCCCGTGATCCCCACGGCGTCGATCTCCCGCGGACCTGCACCCGCCGCGCCCAGGGCCCTGCTCACCGCGGGTCCGACAGCCCGCTCCCAGTCACCCGGGTCCTGCTCGGCCCACCCCGGGCGCGGGTAGCGGGCCTCCAGGGCCACCGCGGCCTTTCCCAGCAGAACGAGGTCCCGGTCGAGAACCACCGCCTTGAGCGCCTGAGTGCCGATGTCGATTCCGACGATCAGCGATCGTCGGGCAATCGCGCCGTCAACCACCTTCCGTACCTCACTGACGAGCCTCGCTGGCGAGCCTTGCTGGCGACCACTCTACCCGACAGTCCCCCGGGTGTCCAACCTCCGCCGCCCGACCCGCGGTCCCGACACCGCAGTCCCGTCGCCTTGCCTTTCCACGCGGCTTTGGGGTATTTTCCACTGGCCTATGCAACGGATATCCAACTACCACTGCCACTCCCGCCTGGACGACGGAGTCGGGGAGCTGGCCGAATACGCCGACGCTGCACTCGCCAGGGGGCTGGCCACCCTGGGCTTCTCCGGCCACGCGCCGGTGCCCTTCGACACGGACTGGACCATGCCCCCGGCACTGCTGCCGGAGTACGTGGCCACGGTTCGGCGGCTGAAGAGCGAGTACGCCGGGCGGCTGGAAATCCTCCTGGGACTCGAGGTCGACTTCCTCCCCGGCCTGTTGTCGACCCGCTCCCAACATATCCGGGAGCTGGGCCTGGACTTCACCCTGGGCTCGGTCCACTTCCTGGGGCGCTTCCGCGACGGCACCTGGTGGACCGGCGACGGGGCCCTGGCGGAGCTGGAGCGGGGCCTCGAGGAGAGCTTCGGCGGCAGTGTGCGTGCTGCGGTGGAACGCTTCTACGCCCTGACCGTGCAGATGGTCACCGAGAGCCCGCCGGACATCGTCGGCCACTTCGACGTGATCAAGAAAAACAACCGCGACGGGCGCTTCTTCTCCGAAGGTGCTCCCTGGTACAGACAGGCGGTGCTCGGGGCTCTGGACGCCGTGGCCCGGGCGGGCTGCATCATGGAGGTCAACACGGGAGGAGTGGTGCGCGGCACGAGCGGCGTTCTCTACCCTTCCGATTGGATCCTGGCGGAGTGTCTCCAGCGCGGGATTCCGGTCATGGTCAACGCCGACGCCCACCGCCCGGAGCACATCGACGGCTATTTCCAGGAATCCTACGCCCTGCTGCGGGAGATTGGGTACCGCCGCCTGACCCGCCTGTCCGGCGGAAGAAGAATCGAAGAAGCTCTTTGAGCCGGCCTGCCCCACCGGGGGCGCTCGCGTTCTACCCGTCGGCGCTCAGAGTGGCCAGGTAGTCCGCGAAAGCGGCGAGCTCGGCCTTCAAGGTCTCCCAGGTGCCCGTCAGGCGGGACACGAGCGGCTCCAGCTGCGACACGTTGAGGTTGGCGGCGTATATGTTCCGCACTCTGTGACGAAACCGGCCGTACTCATCGAGGCGCTGCCGTGTGCCCTCGGAGATGACCGCCGGACGCAGCGACGGTATCTCGAGGGCGACCTGCCGAAGGAGCTCGGTGTGCCACGTGTCTCCGCCCAACGTGGCACCGTCCAGATCAACGGCGATCAATTCCATCACTCGCTCGATTCCGTTGTAGAACCCGTGGAGATTGAGGGCCACCGAGTTCAGAAAGGCATCCTGGTCGGCGGTTTCGGCACCGGCACGCTCCCAGTGCCGATGCACGGCCGCTACGGCGCGATCCAGTTCGACGATCTCGCTGCGAACCCTCTGCGCCAGCGCCTGGCGCTTGAACCTCATATCTCCACCCCGTCCCTGTGGACTGCCTCTTTGAGTGCAGGCGGGGCGGTGTGGAGATCCACGAGATCGATTTCGAAGCCCTCCCCGACCTGCTCCAGGTGACAGTCTGCCCGCCAGTAGTCCTCTCGATCAAGACCCTCGACGGCCAAATCGATGTCCGACCGGGAGTGGAACCACGACCCGGTCGCCAGCGACCCGAACAGAAACACCGTCCTGACACCGAAGTCAGCCTTCAGGACCCGTGCGGCCGCCCGAGCCACGCCCAGGGCCCGTCGGCGTCGCGCCTGTATCTGTCTGGATTCCCGTTGATCGTGGCGACGCGCAAGATCGCGATATCTGGCCTGTTCCCGAGGTGTGAGCTGAGCCGCCGTCTTTCCCATTCGATCGACCTTTGCCGTGCAGTGTAGGCAATCGCCGACATCGACGCAAGCGGGAGACTGCTGGACACTGCTGGACACCGGCACGCCCCCTTCCGCCGCGCTGCCCGGCGCGAGACGGCCGGCTACTCCTCGCTGAACAGCTCCACCACCGCCTGCGCCGAGCGGGCATTCACGATGGCGTTGCAGAAGCTCTGGCTCCTGGTGATCCGGGCGATCTCGGCCAGGGCCTGGATGTGGGGTCCCGACTGGTCCGGGGGCGCCAGGAGCAGGAAAAAGAGCCTGGAGGGGTTGCCGTCGATGGCCTCGAAGTCCACTCCCGGGGGGGAGACGCCCAGTGCCATGGTGAGCTTGCGTACCGCCCGGGTCTTGGCGTGGGGCACGGCGATGCCGCTTTCCAGACCGGTGGAGCCCATGTTCTCCCGGGCGATCACCGCGTCGTACACGGGCTGCACCTCCCCGATCCTGCCCGCGTCCCGCAGGGTTTCGACCAGCTCCCGGATCACTTCGGTCTTGGTTCGCCCCTGAAGCGGCACCTTGACCACGTCGGCGTCGATCAAATCCAGCAAAGCCATGGTTTTTCCTTTCTATCGCAAGCAAAGGGTAGTCAGGTCAGGGAGTCGTACAGCTGCCAGACCCGCTCCTCGTCCTTCACGACCAGCACCGAGCAGGGCACGCTGCGCATGGCGCGCTCTGCCTCGTCGTAGAACTCGTCCCGGCGGCTGCGGACGCGGGACAGCTCGCCGATGACCAGCAGATCGATCTCCCGCTCCCGGACGCAGTCCTTGATCTCCTGCTGCACGTTGCCGCTGGCGCTGACCGTCTCCACGGCCAGGCCCTTCTTGCGGGCCAGGCTGCGCACGTGGTTGAGGTAGCGGTTGGCGTCTTGCTCCAGGTCCCGCTTGTACTCCTCTTCCTCGGCCTGGATGAAAATCCGGGCCTTGAGCAGCTCCCCCAGCGCCCGAGTGTTGACCACGTACAGGGCGGTGAGCTCGGCCTGGTAGGCCCGGGCCAGGCAGACCGCGTACTGCGCCGCCGTGATGGACCCTTCGGTCCCGTCCACGAACACGAGAATCCGCTTAATCGGTCTGTCCACCGCGTTCCTCCGTTTTCAGGAGTCGGTTCTTGACCATCTTCATCAGGATCAGCATCTCCCGCTCGTTTTCCTCCAGGCGATTCTGGATGAACCCGACGGTCTGCTCCAGGTCCGGAATGGCGATCTTCTCCAGAGCGTTGACCTTCCGGATCGTCTTCCGCACTTCCGCGGCCAGTCGGATGATCGAGATCTTGAGCTCCCCCAGGCGTCCCATCAGCTTCAGGGCCGCCTTGAACTCCACCAGGGAGCTGTCGATCCAAACGCTCGTGCCCATGGGACTGTAGTACGGGGAATGCTCCACGAAGCTCGTCTCCACCACCGGCAGCCGCACACCCATGACCCGCCGCTGTTTCAGCGTGATCTCGGCAGACATGTTGACCCCGCTGGAAAGGGCGGCCACCTTGAGCCTTCCCATCTGCATCACCGCCCGCTCCAGAGTCGTGTACGCTTCTCCCAGCGCCGCGGCAACCCGCTCCTGGAAGTCCACGGTCTGGTCCACCAGGTTGAGCAGCTCCAGGACCAGGATGTTCCGCTTCTGATCCAGGAGCTCGTGCCCCAGCCGGGCGAAGGCCAGATCGTGGCGGGTCTTCAGCAGGTTGGTCTTGGTCGGGGCTACTCTCGGCATCCTGCGCTCCCCCCAGAAGGCCCGGCGCCCCCGACCGCAGCTTCGACTGTACTAACGGCCGTAGTATTCTTCAATCTCTTCTTCCGTGAGACGGTGCAGCTCTTCCACCGGAAGGAGGCTCAAGACCTCCCAGCCCCGCTCCAGGGTCTGCTCGATCGTGCGGTTCTCGTCGCGCTTCTGCGAAACGAACTTGCGCTCGAAGGCCTCGCCGAACTCCATGTACTGATGGTCCAGAGGGGTGAGCTCCTCCTCCCCGATCACCGAGGCCAGGTTTCGCACATCCTTGACGTAGCTGTAGGCGGCGAACAGCTGGCTGGCCAGGTGGGGGTGATCCCCCCGGGTCATCCCCTCGCCGATCCCGTCCTTCATGAGCCGGGACAGCGACGGCAGCCCCGCCACCGGGGGATAGATCCCCCGGGCGTACATCTCCCGCTCGAACACGATCTGGCCCTCGGTGATATAACCGGTCAGGTCCGGGATCGGATGGGAGATGTCGTCGTTCGGCATGGTCAGAATCGGCATCTGGGTGATCGAGCCGCTGTGGCCCTGGAGCATGCCCGAACGCTCGTAGATCTCGGCCAGGTCCGAGTACAGGTAGCCGGGGTATCCCTTGCGAGAGGGAATCTCCCCGCGGAGGGTCGAGATCTCCCGGAGGGCTTCGCAGTAGTTGGACATGTCGGTCATGATCACGAGCACGTGCATGTCCCGCTCGAAGGCCAGGTGCTCCGCCAGGGTCAGCGCGGTCCTGGGAGTGATCAGCCGCTCGATCGACGGATCGTCGGCCAGAGACAGGAACAGGGCCACGTTCTCGAGGACCCCGCTTTCCTCGAAGCTCGCGGTGAAGTAGCGGGCCACGTCGTGCTTGACCCCCATGGCGGCGAAGATCACCGCGAACTGGCTCTCCTGCCGCGCGGACGCGGTCGAGGACTCCCATGAAGACACGGTCGAAGCCTCCCTGTGGATCCTGGCCTGCCGAGCGATCTGGGCGGCCAGCTCGTTGTGCGGGAGGCCGTTGCCCGAGAAGATCGGCAGCTTCTGCCCCCGGATCAGGGTGTTCATGCCGTCGATGGCCGAGATGCCGGTCTGGATGAAGTCCCGGGGGTACTCCCGGGCGGTGGGGTTGATCGGCTGGCCGTTTACGTCCAACATCCGCTCCCCCGCCGGGGGCGGCCCTCCGTCGATGGGCTCGCCCAGGCCGTTGAAGACCCGGCCCAGCATCCTGTCGGTGACGCCGATCTCGTGGGGCTCTCCGCGGAAGCGAACGTGAGTCTGCGGCATGGTCAGGCCGGAGGTCCCGGCGAAAACCTGCACCACCACGACCTCCCGGGAGGTGTCCAGCACGATGCCCAGGCGGGTCTCCCCGGCGGGGTCCACGACCTCGACCAGGTCCCGGTAGCCGACGGAGTGGGTGTTGCGCACGAAGACCAGCGGGCCGTCGATGCGGTCCACCCCGACGTATTCCCGACCGGCCAGGAGACGCCGCCGGGCCTCCTCGATCCCGCCGGCGTTGGGAACCAGGGCGCCTGCTGGCGGCGCGGCCTGCGCGGACCCTGCCCTCGGGCTACTCGGCTTCTTCATAGATCGCCTCCAGCTGGTCCAGCCCCCGCTCGAGTCGGGCGGCCAGCTTGTCGAGGGCCTCGAGCTCGTCGTTCGGGACCGTGAACTTCATCTTGACGATCTCCTGCAGCACCTTCATGCGCCGCAGGCGCACCAGGGTCGTGCCCCGGCGGATGGCCTCCGAGCCCCGGCGCCAGTAGGTCAGGATGATCTGCAGCATCCTGGTCTGCTTGGCCGCCGTGGAGTAGCGGTCCACTTCGTCGAAAGCGTTCTGCTGCAGAAAGGCGTTCTTGAACAGGGTGCAGACCTCGATGACGAAGCGCTGGCTGTCGGGAAGGGCATCGGGGCCTACGAGCTTGACCACCTGCTGCAGGCGCACTTCCCGCTGCAGGAGATCCATGATCTCCCCCCGGTCCTGGGCCCAGGTAGGGCCAACCTCCTGTTCCCACCAGGGAATCACCTCCTCGAGGTACTCGCTGTAGCTCTCCAGCCAGCCGATCGCCGGGTAGTGCCGGGCGTTGGCCAGCTGGCGGTCCAGGGCCCAGAAGCAGCGCACGAAGCGCTTGGTGTGCTGGGTGACCGGCTCCGAGAAATCCCCGCCCGGCGGCGAGACCGCCCCGATGATCGAGACCGACCCGGGGGCGCCGCAGAGGGTGCGCATGGACCCGGCGCGCTCGTAGAACTCCGCGATCCGGCTGGGGAGGTAGGCCGGGAAGCCCTCCTCCGCGGGCATCTCTTCCATGCGCCCCGAGAGCTCTCTCAGGGCTTCGGCCCAGCGGGACGTGGAGTCGGCCATGACCGCCACGTCGTACCCCTGGTCCCGGAAGTACTCCGCCAGGGTCACACCGGTGTAGATGCTGGCCTCCCGGGCCGAGACGGGCATGTTGGAGGTGTTGGCGATCAGGACCGTGCGCTCCATCAGGCTGCGCCCGGTGCGGGGGTCCACCAGCTTCGGGAACTCGGTCAGCACGTCGGTCATCTCGCTGCCCCGCTCGCCGCAACCGATGTACACGATGATCTCGGCGTCGCACCACTTGGCGATGGCGTGCTGGGTCATGGTCTTGCCGGTGCCGAAGCCCCCGGGTATGGCCACGGTCCCGCCCCGGGCCACCGGAAACAGGGTGTCGATGACCCGCTGTCCCGTGATCAGCGGGGTATGCACCGCCAGGCGCTCCCGCACCGGCCGGGCCTTGCGGATCGGCCAGCGGTGCATCATGGCCAGGGCCCGCTCCCCCCCTGGGGTCTCCACGAGGGCGATCGGCTCCTCCACCGTGTACTCCCCTTCGGCGGCCAGGCTCTTGAGGGTGCCCTCCGCGTCCGGGGGCGCCAGGACCCTGAGCTGCACCCGCTCGGTCTCCTGCACCGTGCCCAGGACCATCCCGCCGCTGACCGCGGCTCCGGGCTCCAGTGGCGCGGGCACAAAGCGCCAGCGTTTCCGGCGGTCCAGGGAAGGCACCTGGATCCCCCGGCGAATGAAGCTGCCGGAGATCGCACCGATGGCCTCCAGCGGACGCTGGATCCCGTCGTAGATCGTGCCGATGAGCCCGGGTCCAAGCTCCACGGACAAGGGGCTGCCGGAGCCGTAGATGTTCTCCCCCGGGGCGATCCCGGTGGTGTCTTCGTACACCTGGACGATGGCACGGTCTCCGGCCAGCTTGATGATCTCCCCCACCAGGCGGATCTCTCCCACCCGGACCAGCTCGAGCATGATGGCGTCCGTGACGCCCTCGGCCTCGATCACCGGACCGTTGACGCGCCGAACCTGACCGATGATTCGTTCTTCCATGGCTATCGATCCAGGGCCTCGAACACGATGCTTCTGATCTCCGACTGGTAGCGCAGCAGGCGGGTGGAAACCTGGTTGTTGAACTCCACACGCCCGTCCGCGCTCACGAGCACCACCCCCTGGCCGACCAGGGGGTCTCCGGAGGCGGCCTTGAGGCTTACCTTCCGTCCCGTCAATTCCTTCACCCGGCGTTCAGCCTCCCGGAGGAGCCCAGGGTCGAGGAACCGACGTTCCCCGGCCGACACGTTGACCAGGGCCTCCGGCACGTTCAGGCCGATGGCCGCTTCCACGATCCAGCCGAGAAGCACCCGCCGGTACTCGTCGGTGTCCGACAGGGCGGACAGCCGCTCCCGGGCGCGCCGGATGACCCGGCGCAGGGCCTCTTCCCGGACCGCGAGGGAGGTTCGCCTGCCCTCGATCCGGATCGAGGAGAGCGCCTGGTCGTGCACCGAGCGCGCCTGGCTGTCCGCCTTTTCCCGGGCCTCCTGCAGGATCCGAAGGCTCTGGGCCTGCGCAGCCTTCAGGCGCTCCTCGCCGGCGCGGCGGGCCTCCTCGACGAGCCTCTCTGCCTCGGCCCGGGCATCGGCAGCGATCCCCTCGATCAGGCCGCGGTCCTGCAGGGCCGCGGCCGCAGCCGCCGTGCCCGCAGCCGCCGGATCCTTACGGTGTTGCTTGGCTTCCACTTGCCTTACCCGTCCCTGCTACAGCTTGATCCCGATGGCCTGATTGACCATCTCCCGAATCCCGGGCTTTCCCGCGAGGGGGCCGCGGCGGTCCGGGATCTCCACGATCAGCGGGAAGTTGCGCGAGAACACGTAACGGTCGACCAGGGGCCGGATGAGCTCGGCGACCCGCTCGGTGATGAGGACGATACCCACCTCTTTGTCCTCCAGGGCTTCGGAGAAGGCCTCCCGGGCCTCTTCGGGCGAACGAGCGGTCCTCCCGTTCACACCCACCAGGCCGAAGCCCAGCACCGCGTCCTCGTCACCGATGATGAAGTACTTCATACCCCGCGCCCCGGCGGCGCAGCCCCTCCGTCCGGGTCCTACACCCGGCCCAGGATCATCAGGGCGGTGATGAACCCGAACACCACCAGCCCCTCGGCCAGGGCAATGAAGATCAGGGCCTGGCTGGCGATCTCGGGCTTCTCCCCGATCGCCCCCATGGCGGCCGCCCCCACGTTGGCGATGGCGATGCCCGCCCCGATGGCCCCAAAGCCGAAGGCGATGGCCGCGGCCATCAGCCCGAAGCGCATGACGCTGGCCCGTTCGGCGCTCATGGCCGGCTCAACCGCTGCGACCGGGCCGCCCTCCTGCGCGAAGACCCGGACCACCGAAACCAGGCCGAACATGGCGAAGAAGGTGAACAGAAACACTATACTCAGCAGCACCCTCCTCCTGAACACGGCCCGGCTGGTTTTCCTCCCACCCGTTTGCTTGAGCGATCGACTCACTTCGTCCTCCTTGCGGATGAATGCATTCCCGGCGTACAGCCCGCCTCCGCCCCCGGTCCGGGCTCTCTACGTGCGGCTGCGCAGGGACACGGGCTGGTAGGCCCGCCCGGTCCCGCTGAAATACTTGGAGAAGAACTCGTAGTAGTTCAACCTCAGGGACTGGATGCCGGCGGACAATCCCTCCAGGGCGATCACGAGCAGATTGCCGGCCACCAGGACCAGAATCGAGCCGGCGCCCAGGCCGCCGCCGGGCCCCCTGAGCATGTTGGCGATCGTGAAAAAGGCGATCATCAGGCTCACGTGGGCGATCCCCAGCCCGGCCACCCGCATGAAGGACAGGGTATTGGCCAGGTAGCCGGAGAAGATTTCCAGGATCTCGACGATCCACTCCATGAAGAAGTCCACCGGAGTCAGGAGCGTGAAGCGCCGCCGCGGCTGATGGCGCAGATGCTCCAGGGGCGGCTTCGCAGCGAGCAGGAGCACCGGCAGGCCGATCAGCAGAGCGAGCGAGCTTGCGCCGGGCAGGCCCCGGTAGTCGTGGCGCACGAAGTAGAAGGCCACGTACACCCCGGCACCGTAGATCCAGCTCCCGATCAGGCCTCCCTTGTCGAAGATCAGGTTGAACCACCTGCGCTTGGCCACCAGGTTGACCCAGTTGAGCAGGAGCCCCAGCCCGATCACGGCGATGCCGAAGTAGATCGTGATCAGAAGGACGCTGTAGATGTCCTTCACGTAGCCGCTCTGGGCGTGCCCGGCCACGATGCCGTGGTAGTCGAACCACAGAGGGGGCAGCCACTGCATCCCGAAGTACGAACCGAACAGCACCCCGGCCGCCATGGCCGCGCCCCCGCACCAGGCTACCAGCCTGAGCAGGTTGCGGACGTTCTCGCTCGCGCCCCGGTAGCCCAGGGTCCCGAACAGCCCCAGGAGCAGCAAGACCGCCCCGTGCCCGACATCCCCGAACATCAGGCCGAACATGACCAGGTAGGCCACGGCCACGAAGGGGGTCGGGTCCACCGCTCCGTATTCCGGGATCGAGTAGTTCTGCACCAGCATCTGGAAAGGCCCCAGGAACCTGGGGTTCTTCATTTGCACCGGCACGGAGGCGGCCTGGGCGGCAGGCACCTCCCGGGGGGTGTGCCACTCAAGGTAGCAGCGCCCTTCGGCGGCCCGGCGGATCGCCTCCTCCAGGAGCTTCTGGCGGCCCTCCGGCAGCCAACCCGAGAAGATCACGGTGCGGGCGGTGCGGCTGAAGTGGGACTGCATGCGCGCGTACAGCTCGTTGAGCCGCAGGGAGGCCCACATCTCCTCCAGCTCCGGGCGCCGCTGCCTCACCAGGGACTCGATCGAATCCCGCAGGCTCTCCTGGTCGGCCCGCAGGGCGGAAAGCCTGTCCTCCAGGTCCCGGGCCACCTTCTGCTTCGAGCCCTCGACCTCCCGCGGCAGGTGCACCTCCACCCACCCGAAACGTTCCAGGATCCTGTCCACCGCTGCCTCGTCCCGCTTCATGGTGATGAGGAGGAAGGTGGTCTGGCCGGCGTCCTCCCCCAGTGCGATGTGAACGCTCGGCAGAGCGCCGAGAGCTTCCGCGAAGGAGTCGACCACGGCGCTTCGTACGCTCCCGGTCTGCACCTGGAGATACGAGTACTGGGAGCGATTCCGGATGGCAGAGCCCAGGTCGCCGAAGAGCTCCAGCTGCCGCTGGATGTCCTCGAGCTTCAGGATTTCCTGCTGGAGCGCGCCCTGCCGATCCCGGAGAGCCTGAAGCTCGGCGACGAGCTTGTCGAGCAGCCCGTTGGTCGCCTCCAGGTCGAGGGCCTTGAGGTCTTCGATCTTGAGCTCCACGTGGGCCTGAGGCTTCTCCCCGATGATGCTCAGCAGGCTCTCGATCCTGCGCCGGATTTCGGCGATCAGTGCCTCGGACACCCGGGGGGTCACCGCCGCGACCCTCGAGGCGACCTCGCGATCCAGCTCGGTGACGTTCACGAAGTGCAGCACCCCGTGCCGGAGAAGCTCCCTGGAGACCGGCTCGGCGTCGTGATCCAGCACCACTGCCACGAGCTGTCTCATCGGTTCGGTGAATATCATAGCGCCGACAGTATCCTGTCCTGGGGCCAGTCGTAGGACTTCGCGTTGAGCACGGTCATGATGCGACGGATTTCTTCACCCTTGAGAATAAAATAGGCCAGAATGATCCCGATTGTGAAGGGGTAGCCCCCGAGAATCCGGCGAACCTCGATGAGCAGGATCTCCCGGAGAACCCGCTCGAGGAGGGCGAAGCGGGAAGGGACGGCCAGGTGGGGGCGCCCGCCGACCTCGCGGCCCCCTGCGACCCCGGGTGCCGGGGAGGGGCGGGCACCCTCGCCCGCCCCCCGCTCCCGGGAGGAGAGCAGCATGGAAAGCTCCGGATAGCGCTTGCGCAGCAGGCCCGAAAGGGCGGCGTCGGCCGCTTCGGACGCGTAGGCCTCGGCGATGGCCTCCCGGCTCAGGTTCAGCCCCCGGGGGATGGAGTGGGAGAGGGCCTCTTCCACGCTCATTTCGTGGAAAACCTTGAAGCGCATCAGCCAGCCGATGTTCTCGATGTCGATCTCCACGCCGATGAGCCGCCGGGCCACGGAACGGTCCCGCTCGGACAGCGCTTCCACGGCTTCGTCGAGCTGCCGGTAGAACAGCTGATCGAGGGCGACCTCCAGGGCAAACAGGCTGCCGGACTCCAGGACGCGGGCTGCTTCCCGTTTGACCAGGGGTGCATACGGCGTTCCGGCCAGAACCGCGGCCACGTCTTCCAGGGTGGGGGCGTTGACCACCGTGTCGATGTCGATGGGGTGTTGGATCCGCTCCCGGATCAGGTAGCCGACCTTGCCCTCGATGCCGCGCCCCCGGACCCTGGAATCGAACCAGAGCCGGAGCGCGTTCTTGAGATTCTGGATCTCGAAGCGGGCGGCCAGGGCCCGGACCATGGCTTTCAGCTCGTCGGCGACCAGAGTCTCCAACTCCCGGTACAGCCCGACCTCCCGGCGCAGGAGCTCCAGCTCGGCGGTCTTGATGTCCCCCGTGCGGTGATAGGCCTCCTCGACGGCCGCGTATTCCGTGTCCCCCAGGCGCTGGACGCACTCATCCAGGGACCCGGCCCGGGCCATCTCCACGAAGACCTCCTCCGGCAGGATCTTGCTGATCCGCGCCCGGAGCTTGGCATTGATGAAGGCGTAGGTCTTGAGGGCTCCCACCACTCACTTCTCGAGGGGATCCCGATCCTGCTCGGGAGTGACAAGCAGGGCTACGATCCGCCCGGCGGCCTCCTCGATGGCCCCCTGGCGCTCCTCGAGCATGCGGGCGTTCTCCCGCTCCGCTTCGGCCCTCGCCTCCTCCCGCTCCCGGGCGGCCTGCTCCCGGGCTTCGGCCAGGGCCCGCCGGAGAAGGGCCTGGGCCTCTTCGCGTGCCTCCTGGAGGGCTGCCTCACTGTCGGCATCGGCCCGCCGCCGCAGCTCCTCCGCCCGAGCGCGGGCCTCCTGCACGGTCCGTTCGGCCTGCCGCTCGGCTTCCAGGATCCTGTCGACGATCTCCTGCATGGATGTACCCCTCGCCTCACTTATAGCACGGAGGATCGGCGAGAGTAAACGGGCGCCGCCGCGGTGTAGTGTGCGCGCGTGGTGCCGTTATGCCCTGGCCTTGTAGTAGCGCCAGATCGAGTAGCCGATCATGGCCAGCACCGTGATCAAATAGGGGAAGGCCAGGATGAAGTCCGCCGGCACGTTGGTCGCCCCCTGGGCGTAGTTGGACAGGCTTTCGGCAAACCCGAAGACGAAGGCCGCGATCACGATCCCCCACGGTGTCTTGTTGCCCAGGTAGATCGCCACCAGGGCGATCCATCCCCGGCCCGAAGTGACGTTGGGAATGAAGGCCCCGAGGTTCAGAGTGAGCATGGCTCCCGCCAGGCCGCAGGTGAACCCGGAGATCAGGATCCCGGCCAGCTGGTACACCCTGGGTTTGAGCCCCAGGGAGGCGATGGTTGCCGAAGACAACCCCGTGCCCCGGATGCGCAGCCCGAAGGGGGTGCGGTTGATCACCACCGCGGCGACGGCCACGATCGCCCAGCTGACGTACACGAACACGCTGTGCCCGAGAAGCAGGTCCCCCAACACCGGAATGCGGTTGAGCGCCGGGATGGACAGGGTCGGGAGCCTGGCCACGTCGAAGCGGATAACCCCCTTGTTTCCGAACAGCTGAAAGGCCAGCACGATGGTCAGCCCGGAGGCCAGCAGGTTGGTGGCCAGACCGGCGATGAAGACGTTGGCCTTGAGGTACAGGCTTATGAATCCGAAGAGGGCGGCGGCCGCCAGGGCGAACAGGACGCCGAACAGCACCCCGGCCAGGAGGCTGCCGGTGTAGCCGGCGAACACGATGGCGAAAAAGGCCCCGAAGAGCATCAGCCCCTCCAGGGCGATGTTGAGCATCCCGGCCAATTCGGTAAACAGCCCCCCCACGGCAGCCAGCAGGAAGGGGGTCATGATCCCGATGGTGTTGTGCAGCAGGGGAATGGAGAACTCGCTGCCCCTCATGCTCAGGGCCTCCTTCGGAAGTTGCGGGCTGCCGGGACCCGAGGACGGCCGTTCATGCCGGTGCCCCCGCCCGGCGCCTCACGGCGCTGTACAGTGCCTGGGCCGTGACCAGGTAGAAGATCACCGACTGCACCACTGCGGCGATCTCGAAGGTGACGTCGGAGTGCAGCATCGCCGCCTTGGCCCCCGCGTCCAGGTAGGCGAAAAACACCGCCGCGGGAACCACCCCCAGGGGGTGGTTCTTGGCGATCAGGGCCACGGCGATTCCGTTCCAGCCCATGCCGCCGGAAAACTCCTTGACCGCCATGTGGTAGGTCCCGAGGATTGCCACCCCTCCGGCCAGACCGTGTAGAGCGCCGCTCAGGATCATGGGCAGCACGATGTAGGCGGACACATTGATTCCGCCGTAGCGGGAGAACTCCCGGTTCAGTCCGCACATGCGCATCTCGTAGCCCCAGTGGGTGTAATACATGAGGAAAAACACCAGCCCGGCCGCCAGGAGTGAGAACACCGCACTGACGTCCAGCTTCGAAGGCGGGAAGATTCCCAGCAGGCGGTACTGCTCGCCGATCGCGCGGGTGGCCAGCAGGTTGTTGCCCGGGTCGTCGAGGGGGCCGGTGATGAAGTAGTTGACGATGAAAATCACCGCCGCCGAAATCAGGAACGAGGAGATCAGCTCGTCGGTGCCCCACTTCATCCGGAAGAACCCCGAGAGCCCCGCCAGGACGGCTCCGGTGGCCAGCGCTCCCGCCAGGGCGGCCGCTCCGCCGAGATACCCCCCCGCGGCCGGAAGAGCCAGACAGATCGCGGTTCCCACCAGGGCCCCGGAGTACACCTGCCCCTCCCCCCCGAGGTTGAACACGGAGGACTTGAAGGCCACCGCGATTCCGAGGCCCGTGAACACCAGGGGGATGGACGTGTTGAGCATGTTGCCGAAGTAGTACTTGTTCGTGAAGGGGCCTACGAAGAAGTAGTAGATCGTGTTCATCGGCCGCCTGCTCAGCGTGAAGATCAGGAGGACTGCGATGGCGAAGGCGATCCCGAGCGTGAGGGCCAGGCCCGTAGCGCCGGCGAACAGCTCGCCGAGAGGCTTCCTGCGCCTCACCTTGGCTCCCCCTCGAAGTCATCCCGCAGGCCCAGCATGTACTCCCCCACCAGCTCCTTGGAGACTCCCGGCCCGTTCTCCAGCCGGGCCACCACCCTTCCGCGGTACATCACCACCAGGGTGTCGGCCAGCCCCATGATCTCGTCGAGATTGGAGGAGATCAGCAGCACGGCATTACCCTCTTTTCGAATCTCCAGGATCCTGGAATAGATGAACTCGCTGGAGGCTACGTCGAGGCCCCAGGTTGGCTCGGAGAAGATGATGAAGTCGGTCTTGGAGGCGAGCTCCCGCGACAGGATGACCTTCTGGATGTTGCCTCCCGACAGGGTGCCTATCGGGACCCGCGGGTCTCCGTCGATCGAGAAGCCTTCCTTTAGACGCCGGGCAAAGTCCTCCACCTCCTGCCGCCGGAACACCCCCCCCTTCAGGAAGTCGTGGTGAGCGGCGATGATCATGTTCTCCATGACCGAGCTCTGGAGGCTGGACCCGCGATGGAGTCGGTCCGCCGGAACGTAGGCCAGCCCGTGCCGGCGAAGGTGTCGGGCATCCAGGCGCGTGATGTCCCGCCCGTCATGCAGGATCCTCCCCTCCGAGACCCGCCGCAGCCCCGTGACCACATCCTCGAGCTCGGCCAGGCCGTTGCCGCTGACCCCGGCCACGCCGACGATTTCCCCGGCATGCACGCTCAAATCCACGTGGTCCAGAAGGGGATGGTCCTGTCCCTTCTGGAGCAGGACCACGCCCTGCAGCTCCAGCACCGCCCTGCCCCTGGGCACGGGCTCCCGCTCGAAGGCGAAGCTCACGCTCTTGCCGACCATCAGGCGGGAGAGCTCGCGTTCGTCCACCGCCGCGGTGTCGCGCACCGCCACGACCTGGCCCTTGCGCATGACCGTGACCCGCTGGGAAATGGCCTTCACCTCCCCGAGCTTGTGGGTGATGATGATGATGGTCTTGCCGATGTCGCGCAGGGAGCGGAGGGTGTCGAAGAGCTTGTGGATCTGCTGCTCCGTGAGCACCGAGGTCGGCTCGTCCAGGATCAGCAGGTCCGCCCGGCGGTACAGGATCTTGATGATCTCCACGAGCTGCATCTGCCCCACGGTCAGCCGGGAGACCCTCAAGCCCGGGTCGATGGTGAAGCCGTACTCCTCGATCACCGCGCGCACGTCCGACACGGCCCCCTCGCGGTCGAAGAACACCCCTCGGCGCCGGGGCTCCACGCCCAGGACCACGTTCTCGGCGATGGTGAACTCGGGAATCAGGCGGAAGTGCTGGTGCACCATGCCGATGCCCAGGCGGTGGGCGTCCAGGGGACTGTGCAGGTCCGCCTCCCGGCCGTCCAGCAGGATCCGCCCCTCGTCGGGCCGCTCGAGGCCGTAGAGAATCTTCATCAGGGTGGTCTTGCCGGCCCCGTTCTCGCCGACCACCGCGTGGATCTCGTTGCGCTCCACCGAGAAGTCCACGTGGTCGTTGGCGAGCACCCCGTTTTCCGGGTACAGCCGGGTGATCCCCTGCATGTCCAGGTACGGCATCGCGCCTCCCCCCCTTGCCGGGAACAGCGCGGGGGGAGACCCTGGTCTCCCCCCGCGGGGATTTCGACAATGCGGCTTGCGTAGCTCGCCGGGGCCGGATCAGAGCTGGGGCGGCTCCAGGGCGAACTCGCCGCTGCGCATCTTCTTCAGCAGCTCGGCCATCTTGTCGCGCACGTCCTTGGGGACGTTGTTCACGTAGGCCGGGTCCTGGTCGGCGAAATCCACGTAGCCGTCCCGGGTGTGCACGATCTCGGCCTTGCCGAACTCCAGGGTGCCTTCGATGGCCATCTTGACCCTCTCGTAGGTGGCCCGGGTCTGAGACAGGACCGAGCAGCCGACGATGGTTCCCGGAGCGATCTTGTACTCGTTGGCGTCCACGAACAGCACGTACTTGCCCCGCTCCTGGCAGGCCTTGATCACGCCCTGGTTGGCGCCGCCGGCGATGGTCAGGATCACATCGACCCCGGCGTCGATCATGCTGTTGGCCAGGTCCGCCGCCTTGTTGGCGTCGTACCAGTTGCCGATGACCCGGTAGTCCAGGGTGAAGCCAGGATCCACCGCCTTGAGCCCCATCTCGTAGCCGGGCTTCATCAGCTTGGTCAGGGCCGGGTATTCCTGGGCCACGATCATCCCCGCCTTCAGGTCCCGGTTGGCTCCCGGCATGCTGCTCTTGGAGACCAGAGCCCCGAGATAGCCGCTCATGTAGGTCATCTCCATCTGGTTGTACAGAAGGGTGTGGAACTGGGGATGCCCGTCCAGGTAGGCGTCCACGTTCAGCCACTTCTGGGCCGGGAAGGCCTTGGCCACGTCCAGGCTGATGAACGGCATGGCCGGGTTGGAGGTCACGATCAGCTCGTATTCCCCCGTGGCCGCCAGAGAGGTCATCTTCTCGGACCACTCGGCCTGGTTGAACCCCGCCTCCAGGACCTTGACGTTCACGTGGGGGTATTCCGCCGCGGCCTTCTGGGCCCCTTCCACCATCTGCTCGTACAGGGGGCTGCCGGCGGTCACCCCGGGAACGAACACCGCGATGTCGTAAGGCATGGTCACATCGATCGCCGGGACCGTTTCTTTCTCACCCGCCGCGAACAGCGGGGCGGCCGGGAGGATCAAGGCCGCAGCGACCACGATCGCGGCGAAACACCGGGCACTGTGTTTTCCGAACATCACGCACTCCTTTCTTCTCTTGGCTCTCGCGCCGCCGGCCGCGTGCCAGCGGCTGCGCTGGTGGCTTCGACGAAGCACTGGCGGTTCTTCGACCCCGGAAGAACCCCCGTACGGGTTTGTCCGGCCTGCGAATCCCGAGAACACTTATACCACATGCGCCCCCTGGAGGTAAATGGATCCAGGGAGACCGGGTGTCGCGAAACCCCACGCGCCCTGCCCGCGCTCAGTAGTACACCTGCTCGATGGCATCCACCGGGCACACGCTCACGCACAGGCCGCAGCCGACGCATTCCTTGGGATCGATCGTTGCCTTCGCGCCACGGCCGGTCCCATTCATGCGGGCGGCGCCGTAGACGCAGACCTTCTCGCACAGCCCGCAGCCGTTGCAGACCTCCGGGTCCACCACCGCCGGCACCGGTTCGGTCACCGCCACCTGGCCCTTCTCGGCCCGCTGGCGAATCCGCTCGAGGGTGAGTCCCCGGACATCCCCGGGGCCCTCCGCGCCGAGCCCCGCCAGCAGCCCTTCCAGATCGCCGAGAATCCTCTCGTAGCGTCCCGGACCGTTCAGGTGCCCGGCGGTGCACACCCCCACCAGGGTCGCCCCGGCCATGAGGTATTCCACCACGTCGCTGGCGCTCGCTACCCCACCCACGCCGACGATCGGCAGGTCCACGCTCTGAGCGATTTCCAGCACCATACGCAGGGTGATCGGCATGATCGCCGGGCCGGTCAGCCCGCCGACGCCGCGCGGTCCGCCGAGCCTGGGCTGGCCGGTCTTGATGTCGATGGACAGGGCCGGGCCCAGGGCGTCCGAGCAGCCGATCCCGTCCGCCCCGGCATCCCGGACCCCCCGGGCCCACTCGCCCACGATGTGCGAGAATGTCCCGGACAGCTTGACGATGACCGGTATCTTGACTCTGCCCTTGATGGCCCGCACCGACTGCTTCATGGGCTCCAGGTCCGTGAGCTTTGGCTCGGGATAGTTCATTCCCGGGAACATGGCATTCAGGATCTCGCCCATGTGGGGGCAGTGGGTCGGCACCTCGATCATGTCCGCCCCGGCCGCCTCGGCCCGGGCGCCCAGCTCCCCGGCTTCCTCCGGCGTGAACCCGGCCAGGTTGGCGATCACCACCGCATCCCCCCGCTTGGCCTCCTGGATGCCCTGGGAGAACCAGTAGTCGGCGCTCCGGTCCGAGCCGAACACCGAGTTGAGCATCCCGGCGCTGACCTTCACGAAGCAGGGAAGCACGTCGCTGGCCGGCTGGGAGACGATGGTCTTCGTGCAGATCCCGCCGACCCCGGATTTGGAGACCGAGCGGATGGTCTCCCCGTCCCGCCCGTGCGCCCCCGCGGGCACGACCAGGGGGTTCCTGAAGCGGATTCCGCAGAACTCGGTCGCAAGGTTCACCGCCATGCTACACCCCCTGTACTCCGTTTTTCCGCCAGAGCTGCCGGGCCTGCTCCAGGCACGCCGCGGCGACCTCCTCCTCGTCCGCCGTGGTGAGCCGTCCCTCGTCGACCACCACCTTGCCGTCGACCAGGACCGTCTTCACGTGCCTGCCCTGGAAGGTCATGGTGAAGTAGGACATGAGCGATCCGGGGATCAGGGGGCTCGGGGAGTCGGGCTCGATGATCAGGATGTCCGCCTTCTTGCCCGGAGCCAGGCTCCCGATGCGCTCTCCCAGCCCCAGAGCCCGGGCAGCGTTGCCCAGGGCCATGTCCAGTGCCTGGAAGGGCGGCAGGAGCATGGGATTGGCGTTGTGGGCCTTGTGGAGGAGATAGCCGTAGCGGATGTACTCCGCCGTGTCCAGGGTGAAGAAGCAGTCGTGCCCGAAGCTCACGTTCATCCCCCTCTGGAGCATCTCCGGCACCCGGGCCACGCCGTTGCCCCCCAGGGAGTTGGTCATGGGAGTGTGGGCGATGCTGACTCGATTGCGCTGGAGGATCTCCAGGTCCTCGTCGGAGAGATCGATGCAGTGCACGGCCAGGACGTCCGGCCCCAGGAGCCCGGTTTCCTCGAGGAGCTGCGGCGCGGACTTCCCGTACTTCTCCACCAGGAAGGCCCTGGGGATCTCGGCCACGTGGATCTGGATCCCGCAGCCGTGGCGGTCGGCGAGCTCCCTGGCCTTACGCAGGGTCTCGGGGGAATTCGTGAAGGCGGTATGTACGCCCAGGCGGCCCTGGATCCGGGCGCTGCCGCCGGCCGGGTAGCGTTCCAGCAGGGCCAGGTTCTCGGCGAAGCCCTTCTCCGCCATGCCGGGATCCAGGCGCTCCAGGATGCTGACCCCCGGGATGCGCTCCGTGACCTCGAAGCCAACCTGGGCCCGGATCCCTACCTCCTCGATGGCCCGGGCGCTGTGCTCCAGCGCCCCGGGCAGGGCATTGGGCCCCTCCACCAGGTCGCACACCGTCGTGGTCCCTGCCTTGAGCATCTTCGCGGCGGCGTAGCGGGTGGCGGCGTAGATGCCCTCACCCGTGGTGATGTCCTCCAGCCACTCCCAGCCCATCTTCTGCAGCATGTCCCAGAAGCTCTTGAGCTGGCTGAAGTCCACCGGCATGTTGTGCCCGAGCACGTAGGGCATGTGGGTGTGGGTGACGATGAAGCCGGGCATCACCAGCCGCCCGGTCGCATCGAGGCGCTTGACCTTGGGGTGCCGGGCTTCCAGCTGCCCGCGTGCACCGATTTCGGCGATCTCCTCTCCCCGGACCAGGACCGCCCCGTCGGCGATCACCGTGCCGGTGAGCACGTCCGGTTCGGCGGTCATTACCAGGCCGCCGCTGATCAACAGCTCTTCCATGATCTTTCCTCCTTGTTTCTTCGCCGGTTCTTCGCCTAAGCGCGGTCGGAGTCAGGACCCTGCTCTGGGCCTGCCGCGGCAAGCGCCTCCAGGATGTCCTCCCTGGTTATCGGGAGGCGGTGAAAGCGGATCCCCGTGGCGTTTGCCACGGCGTTGGCAAAGGCGGCTGCGGCGCCCGCGACCGGGGGTTCCCCGACCCCCTTGGCCCCGAACGGTCCGGTGGGGTTGGCGTCTTCCACGATCAGGGTCTCCGTCGGGATCCGGTCCAGGATCGTCGGGACCGCGTAGTCGGCGAAGTTGGGGTTCTGGATCCTGCCCCCGAGGCTTTCCACCCGCTCCAGGTGGGCCAACCCGTAGCCGATCAGGGAGCCGCCCTCCACCTGCCCTTCCACGCCGGCGGGATTGACCGCCTTTCCCAGGTCGTGGGCCGCCAGGTGGCGCAGCACCTCCACCCTCCCGGTCAGGCGGTCCACCCGGACGTCCATCATGTGGGTGCCGAAGTTGTAGGCGATGTAGATGTCTCCCTGGTGGGTGTCGTGGTCGTAGCGGGCCTCCGGGGCCCGGGAGAATGCCAGGTGCATGAGGGGAAAACCGGTCCAGTAGGCCGCCGTGGCCACTTCCCGGAGGGGAATGCGGGCTTCGGGATTGGCGGTCGCGATGGCGAAATCCTCGGCCAGATGAACCTCCCCGGCCTCACACTTGAGCATCAGGGCGGCCATGGACTGCAGGGATCCCCTGACCTCCTCCGCCGCCTTGAGCACCGCCATGCCCCCGACCGTGGTGCTTCGGGAAGCCACCGTAGGCCCCGAGTCGTGGACCGAATCCGTGTCCACCTGGCGCACCGTGACCTGCCGGAGGCTCACGCCCAGCGCCTCCGCCGCAATCTGGGCGAAGACGGTCCGGGAGCCCTGCCCCATGTCCGTCAGCCCGACCCCGACCAGGGCGCTCCCGTCCTGGCTGACCTGCACGCTGGCCCCGACCACGTCGATGCCCTCCGCCCCGTTGGAGATCCCCTGGAGCAGGCAGGCATAGCCCCGGCCGTAGAGCCAGCGCCCGCCCTGCTCCGGATCGTCGGTTCCGGCGGGTGCACTGCCCGGAGCGGCTTCCGCCGGGGTTGCCCGCTCGGCGATGCGATCGATCGTCTCGAGGAGACCCACGGAACGCTCGAACACCTGCCCGGTGGCCGTTGCCTGCCCCGCCCGCAGGCCGTTGCGCCGCCGCAGCTCGAGCGGGCCCAGGCCCAGCCGCCCGGCCAGCTCGTCGATCTGGGACTCGGAGGCAAAGGTCACCTGGGGGACCCCGAAACCCCGGAAGGCCCCGCAGTAGGTCTTGTTGGTGTACACCGCCGTGGACCGGACCCGCACGTTGGGGACGTTGTAGGGCCCCGCTGCATGGATCAGGGACTTCATGGTCACGAAGGGACTTTCCGAGGCGTAGGCCCCGCCGTCCAGCAGCACCTCGACCTCCCGGGCCAGGATCGTCCCGTCCGAGCGGGCGCCGGTGCGGTAGCGAATGCGCGAGGCGTGCCGGAGGTTGGAGCCCACGATGGATTCCCCCCGATCGTGGGCGATCATGACCGGGGCGGCGCTGCGCGATGCGGCCACCGCGGCCAGGGAGCCGATTTCCGTGGCCACGTCGTCCTTGCCCCCGAAGGACCCGCCGGTGTAGGCCTGAACGACCTTGACCCGGGAAGCCGGAAGGGCCAGGTTGGCGGCGATGTGCCCGCGAATGTGGAAGGGGGACTGGCATGAAGCGTAGACGGTCACCCGCCCGTCCCCGCCGGGCACGGCCACCACGACCTCGGGCTCGAGGTAGGCATGCTCCTGGAAGGAGGTCTCGTAGGTCCCTTCCACCACCACGTCGCACTCGGCGAAGCCGGCCTCCACGTCCCCTTTGACCAGCTCCTTGGAGAAGGTGACGTTGCCGTTCGGATGGATCTTCCGGCTCCCGGGATCCAGCGCCTCGGCGGGATCCAGGATCGGCTTCCACTCCTCGATCTCGACCCTGACCGCCCGGGCCCCCTCCCGGGCGGCCTCCCGGGAACGGGCCACCACCAGGGCCACGGATTCCCCTTCGTAGCGGATCTCCTGGGAAGCCAGGAGCGGCTGGTCGAAGGGGGGCAGGATGCCGATCAGGTTGGGCCCCGGGATGTCACCGGCCAGGAGCACGTCCACCACTCCCTCGTGCCGAAGAGCCGGCGACGGGTCCACTCCGACCAGCCGGCCCGCGGGTACCCCGGCCCGGCGCGCGCAGGCGTACAGCATCCCGGGAAAGCGCAGGTCCCCGGCGAACCGGGCGCGGCCGGTCACCAGCTCCGGCCCGTCCACCTTGCGGGCGGAAGCGCCGACGATGCGAAGTGCGGGCTCGCTCATCCCCTCCCTCCTTGGCGCGGCGGGGCCGTCGCTTCGCCAAAGGCTCCCGGCGCCGACGACGCGGCCCGGCCTGCCGTAGTCCCGCCTTCGGCCGCCCGGCGGACGGCCTTCAGGATCTTGCCGTACCCCGTGCACCTGCAGATGTTGCCCGAGAGGGCTTCGGCGATTTCTTCGTCGCCGGGGTCAGGGCGCTGGTCGAGAAGGGCCTTGGCGCTCAGGATCATGCCAGGGGTGCAGTAGCCGCACTGCACCGCCCCTTCCTCGAGGAAGGCCTCCTGGAGCGGGTGCAGGGTGTCCCCCCGGGAGAGTCCCTCGATGGTGAGAACCTCGGTGCCCTGGAGCTTGGCGGCGTAGAGGAGGCAGGAGTTGACCGCCATGCCGTCCACCAGGATCGTGCAGGCGCCGCACTCACCCCGCCCGCAGCCCTCCTTGGTCCCCGTCAACCCCAGGCGGTCCCTCAGCAGGTCCAGCGCACGCATCGCGCCGTCGACCTCGAGGCGCACTGCCTCTCCGTTGCACGTGAATTCGAGCTTCATCGCGGTCCTCCGTTTCCGGCTCGGGCCTGGTCCAGGGCCTCCTCCAGGGCCTCGCGGAACAGCGCAGAGATCACCCTCCTCCGATACGTCTCGGTGGTGCGGACGTCGGTGATCGGGCGGACCTCCCGGGCTGCTGCCGCTTGCGCTTGGTCCAGCAGCTCCTGCTCCGCGGCCTGGCCGCGGAGCAGGCCTTCCGTGGCTTCCAGACGCAGCGGAACCGGGGCCACGGACCCGGCGGCCACGCGGATCTCCTCGATCCGCCCGGAGCTCTCGGACAGGCGGAGCCACACCGCCAGGTTGACCTGGGAGATCGCCTGGCCGTTGCGCTTGCCGATCATCCGGAAGGCCGAGCTCCCGGCAAGAAATTCCTCCGGGACCGTAATCTGCCGCAGGATCTCGCCGCTGTCCCGCACGGTAAGCTTGGGCCCCGTGAAGAAGCGCTCAGCCTCCACCTCCCGCTCCCCCGTGGAGGAAACCAGCTCGAAGCGCGCCCCCAGGGCCACGAGCGGGGCGAGGGTGTCACCGCAGGGAGAGGCGTTGCAGATGTTCCCGCCTATGGTGGCCAGGGCCCGAATCTGCGGGCTGCCAATGGCGCGGGCCCCCTGCACCAGACAGCGCGGCAGACCTTGAGCCCCGGCCAGGGCAGCGACGGTGCACGCCGCCCCGATCCGGAGAGCACCGCCGCGCTCGATCCCGCCCAGGGCCGGAACCCTGGCCAGGTCGATGAGCCCCTGCGGGCGCACCAGATGCTCGGCGATCTGCACGGCAAGGTCGGTGCCCCCTGCCACGTACATGGCCGACCGGCGGGGCCCGGCGTGTCGCTGAAAGGTCTCCAGGGCCTCTTCGACGCTCCCGGCTACGTGGTACTCCATCGAGGCTCAGCCTCCTTCCATTGCAGTCGAAAGGACCAGAGTTTCGGCGGGTCCCAGGGGCTCCCCGGCCGGCTCGAGGATGCGCCGCATGCCCGCTCCCGGGCTCCGCCCGAAGAGGAGCACGCCCTTGCGCAGCCGGTCCCCTTCCAGGGCCCCCAGGCTCCCCGCCTCCGCCCGCTGCTCGAGGCAGCGCAGGGCGTCCAGGACCGTGGGGATGCCGGCGGCGTTTTCGCCGCGGCCGCCGGCAGGCACGACCTCCAGCTCGATCTCCCCCGTTCCCGCCTTGTGGCGGAAGAGGGCGAGGAGCTCGAAGCGGACCGTCATGGCCGCGCCGCCGCCCCCGGTACGCTGGCGCTCATGGTCCCGCCGGGCTTCATCGACCCGCCAGTCCCCGGTACGAGGCGAGGCCCAGCTCCCGGAGCTTGGCCTCCGTGGGCACCCCTTCGCGGTCCCAGCCCCGCACCTCGTAGTACTCGTCGAGCATGCTCTCGAACTCCTCCCGGCCGAAGACCGCCCCCTCCGACGACTCACCCTTGATCGGCTCGTAGCAGCGCTCGGGGAGGCCGTCGTCGGCCCGGCCGAGCCCCGCCCCCAGATTGAACAGGCGTTCGAGGTTCCAGATGCGCTCCCCGAGGCGCAGGAACTCCGCTGGAGACACGCAGCGCCCCGTGGCGGCCGCCACGAGGCGCGGGTATACCTCCACCGGGGTGACGAACTCGTGGAACCGGCAGGATATGAGGGTGAAGATGGCGTTGACCCGGTCCTGGATTTCCTTGACCAGGACGGCCTTGCCCTCCGTGGAGCCCATGTCTATCTGGCCCGTGATCTCGGCCCCGATCGGCGCCCGCTTGTGGCAGGCGCCCCGGTTGGAGGTGGCGAAGGCCAGCCCAGTTCCCTTCATCCGACGGGGCATCCAGGCGGCGAACCCGGAGTTCTTGATCTGCATGGCCCTGCCCAGCACGCCGGCGCCGGCCTGCGCCGCCAGGCGCTCGGCCGCCCGCTTGGGTCCCTCGGCCAGGAGATCGCCGATTCCCTCTCGTTCACCCATCTTGTGCAGCAGCCCGAGAATCGCCTCCCGGTCACCGAAGGACAGCGCGAGGCCCGGCTCCCGGAGCAGGCCCTCTTCGGCCATCTCCAGGGCCCAGGCCACGGCGACGCCGGCCGTCAGGGTGTCCATCCCGTACTCTTCGCAGACCTGGTTGGCCTCCGCCAGCGCGACCGGGTCGCCGTTGAGCACGTCGGAGCCCAGGGAGTACATGGTCTCGTACTCCGGTCCGCGCAGCCAGGAGTCGGAGCCGTCATGACGCCGGAAGGTGTGAAGCATCCCGCAGTGTACGGGGCAGCCGAAGCAGGCGATGGGCCGGGTGTAGAAGTTCTTGGCGTAGGCAAAGCCGTCGATCTCGGCGGCTCCGGCGAAGGTTCCGTACTCGTGGTTCCGGGTGGCCAGGCCTCCACGCCCGTTCACCAGCCCCATGCCGGCGCCGGTGCCGACCCGGGAGAACATACCGACCAGGTTGTACTCCTCGGCGCAAGCCTTGCGGATCAGCTCCATGTTCTCCCGGACCAGGGCCGCGAACTCCTCGGGCCGGGCCACCTCCAGACCGCGGGTCCCCCGGACCGCGATCCCCTTGACCCGCTTGGAGCCCAGCACGGCCCCCGCCCCTCCCCGGCCGAACACCCGGGTCTCCGAGAAGACTGAGGCCATGGCCACCGCCTTCTCGCCGGCCCGGCCGATGGAGAGGGTGCGCACGTCGGGGCCGAAGAGCCTCTTCATGTAGGCTTCGGTTTCCCCGGTCGCCAGGCCCATCACCGCTTCGGCGCTGTGGAAGCTGACCCGCCCGTCCTCCACCAGCAGCAGGACCCATTCCGAGGCCCGCCCGGCCAGGACCAGCCCATCGATCCCGGCGAACTTGATCTCCGCCCCCAGGAAGCCCCCGGCGTAGCTGTTCAGGATCGTCCCGGAGAGAGGGCTCTTGGTCACGACGCAGCTCTGGGGGTGCATGGGGGCCATTGTCCCGGTGAGGGGTCCGACCGTCAGGACCAGGAGATTCTCCGGGGCCAGCGGGTCGACTCCCGGGGGCACCTCGTCCACCAGGATCTTGGTGCCGTAGCCCATCCCCCCCAAATAGGACCCGAGCTCCTCGTCGACGGGCTGCTCGCTTACCTTCCTGTTGGTCAGGTCGATCCTGATGATCCGATCGTGCATGGAACCTGGCATGCTCAGGCCTCCCTGACGGTGAGCGCCGCGGTGACGCACTCGGGGACGCAGGCCGGGGTTCCGCCGCAGAAGTCACACTTCCAGGCCAGGCCCTCCTCATCCTGCAGGATGGCGCCGAAGGGGCATGCCCCCACGCAGGCCCCGCATGCAGTGCAGGTCTCCCGGTCGATCAGCACGATGCCGCCCCGGTTGGCGATCGCCTCCACGGGACAGGCTCCGATGCACGGCTGTATAGGGTTGTCCGACAACCCGGGGTTGTCCGACAACCCGGGGCAGTCGTCGAAACGGCACACCTCGAAGCGCGGAGTTTGGGGCCAGCGCCGGAGGATGCGGATCCGGCTCTCGCGCAAGGACACGCGCCCCGTCTTGACCAGCGAGCAGGCGCCCATGCAGCGCTCGCACTCCGTGCATCTCTGTTCATCTATGACGAAACCTGTGGCCACTTATCCCATCTCCCGATCGCTGCTCTCATTCTGTACCGCCGCCCCCACGATGCACAACCCGGCGCGCTCATGAACGCGAGCCCGACTTGCCCTGCAGCAACAGCCGTGCCTTCGCAGCAACGTGCTCGGCCGTGAGCCCGAAGCGTATCATGAGCTCCCACGGGCCACCGGACTCTCCGAACCGATCCTCGACCCCAACCATCCCGAACAGGGAGGGCGCCGCGTACGGCTTTGTCTCGCTCCAGGCGGCCGCCACCAGGGCCCCGAACCCGCCTTTCTGGTGCTCCTCACAGGCGAGGAGAACACCGGTCTCACTCCCGGCCCGCTGGATCGCGTCCCGGTCCAGGGGTTTCACCGTGTGAAGGTTGAGCACCCGGCTCTCGATTCCCCACCGCTCCTTCAGGATCCAGGCCGCCCGCATCGCCTCGGCGACCATGGGCCCGCAGGCAACGAGGGTCAGGTCTTCATCCTCGCTGCGGTACTCCCCGGCGAGGAACCACTCGAAAGCGTCGACAAACCGATCGTTCCGACGTCGGAAACGGGCCACGTTCGCCTTGCCCATCACGAGAGGCGTCGAGTCGGCAGTCACCACGGGCGTTGCTTCCCGGGCAAAGCGGAGATAGGCCGGACCCACCACGTCCAGGATGGCGATCCGGGCGAGCCGCTCGGTCTCGAGGGAGTCGCACGGAACAAAGAGGTGCATGTTCGGCAGGATGGACATGAGGGCGATCTCTTCGAGGGCCTGGTGCGTGGCGCCGTCCGCGCCCACGGAGATCCCACCATGCGCCCCCGCGATCTTGACGTTCAGATTGTCGTAGCAGATTGTGGTCCGGATCTGATCCCAGGGGCGCCCGGCGGCGAATACCCCGTAGGTCCCCGTGACCGGGATCCTGCCTTCCAGTGCGAGGCCGGCGGCCACGGACATCATGTTCTGCTCGGCGATACCCACGCTGAACACTCGCTGCCGGCGTTCGGGATTGTCTTTTTCGAAGTCCGTGATCCGAATGGAGTTGGAGATGTCCGCGTGGATCGTGACGATTCGGGAGTCGTCTCCTACGGCCTTCAGACAGCGCCCGAAGCCCATGCGGGTCGGATCCATGTCCACCCGCATGTCGCCGGCCGCGTTCCACCAGTACTCCCCTTCTGCCCCCGGGAGCGTCCCCTGGAGCTCGTGTTGGAGCTCCCGCTCGACCTTGCTCTGATGCTCTCGGGCGCCTGCCAGAAGCGACCTGACCCGCTCCCCGGTCATCTCCGGGCAGGCGATGTCCGACAGGGCGCGCTGGAGCTCGGCCTCGTCTCTGGTGGAGACGCCGTGCCAGCCCGCTTCGTTCTCCATGAACGACACGCCCTTGCCCTTGATCGTCTGCGCGATGATCGCCGTCGGCCTGCCGGCGGTGTGTCGGGCTTGGGCGAAGGCGCCGAGAATCTGGTCCATGTCGTGGCCGTCGATCTCCACGACTTCCCACCCGAAGGCCCGGTACTTGTCCCCCAGGGAGTCGATCTCCATGACGTCGCTGACCCAGCCGTCAATCTGCAGGCGATTCCGATCGACGATGGCGCAGAGATTGTCCAGGTGGTAGTGTCCGGCGGCCATTGCGGCCTCCCAGACGCTCCCCTCCTGGTGCTCCCCGTCTCCCAGCAGGCAGTACACCCGGTAGTCCCGCTCCTCCAGGCGCGCATTCAGGGCGCACCCCACCGCGATGCCCAGACCCTGACCGAGGGAGCCGCTGGAGACTTCGACCCCCGGCAGCGCGGGCGCGTGCGGGTGCCCCTGGAACGGGCTGCCGAGCTTCCTCAGGGTGACGACGTCCGCATCCGAGCAGTAACCCGCGGCGGCCAGGGCGCAGTAGAGAGCCGGCGCCTTGTGCCCGGCGGAGAAGAAGATCCGGTCCCTATCCGGCCAACGAGGATTGCCGGGATCGAGCCGGGCCTCGTGCAGGTACAGGGCGGCCACCAGGTCCATGACCGAGAGGGTTCCGCCGGGGTGGCCGGACCCGGCGGCATGGATGCTGATCACGTCGAGGGCCCGCATCTTCCGGGCAATCTCGATGAGCTCCCGTGGAGAATGCTGTGCGCGCCGGCCTCCGGGCGCCTTTGCCATTGCCATTGCCATCTGCCCTCGCGCCTCTACCGGTAGCCCCCCATCAGCAAGGCCAGCAGGGCCTTCTCGGTGTGCAGGCGGTTCTCCGCCTCGTCGAAGATGACCGACTGGGGCGAGTTCAGCACCTCGTCGGTGACCTCGGTGTTCCGGGACACGGGCAGGCAGTGCATGACCTGGGCGTCCTTGGGGGCCTGGGCGAGCGTCTTGGCGGTGACGCACCAGCGCTCCTCGAGGGCGGCTTTCTGTTTCTGGAACTCCGGGTCGCCCTGGAAGTGGGTCTCCAGGCCCCTGGCAAACACTTCGGGGGAAACCCACGAGTAGATGTTGATGAAATCCGCGTCCTTGACCGCCTCTTCGTAGGAGCGCACGATCTTGATGCTTCCTCCCGAGAGCGCCGCCTCCCGGTCGGCCTCGGACTTGATGGTCATGTCCGGGTCGAAGCCCTCGGGGCAGGCGATCACCAGCTCGAAGCCCAGCTTCCCGGCCATCAGCATGGTCGAGTTGGTCAGCCCCGCCGGGGGGTTCGCCGTGCGGTAGCCCCAACAGAAGGCGACCTTGGCCTTCTGCACCTGTCCCTTCTTCTCGATCATGGTCATGGCATCGGCCAGAGCCTGGCAGGGGTGCTCCACCGGGCAGGAGGCGTTGATGATCGGGATCGAGGCGTACTCGGCCGCGGACTCCAGGCGGTCCCGCCGGATGGCCCGGTAGGCGATGCCGTCCACGTAGCGGTCGATGGTCTTGATCGTGTCGTGCCAGTCCTCCTCGGCGGCGGCGCCGACCCACAGGCGGTGCTCGTCCAGCCAGAGCATGTGCCCGCCCAGCTGCGTCATCGCGGTCTCGAAGGAAATGCTGGTACGGGTTGAGGGGGTCTCGAAAATCCCGCCCAGGCTCTTGCCCTCCAGGAGGCGGTGGGCACGGCCCATCTTGAGCTCCTGCTTGAGCACCCGGGAAACCTCGAGGGTGAATTCGATCTCTTCTTTGCTGAAGTCTGCGATCCCCTTGAGATCGCGTCCTTTCAGGTCCTGCATTTCTCGTCCTCCTCTATCGTAGGCTTGCGTTAGACTGCTCCCTCGTGGAGGTAGCGCCTGAGCTCCTCGACCGACCACTTGGGGTCGATTCCCATCGATTGCACCGTCCTCCCCGGGGTCCTGAAGTCCCGGTCCAGGAGCCCCTCGGCGAGGGTGATGATCGCGTCGGAGACCGGGGTAGGAACCCCGAGCATCCTGCCCAGGGAGGAGTACGTGACCAGCCCGTACGGAATGTCCTCGGTCAGGTGCCGGGTGTCCAGCTTGAAGGGACCCTCGCAGACCTCCAGGAAGGGCGTGTGGATGGCGTCGTACAGGGGCAGGACGTGGTCCTCCCGGTTCGGGTTCCAGTTGACCATCAGGATCTCCTCCTCCAGGGGATGCTGCTCCAGCCCCAGCTTCCGCCCGATGGCCATCCGCTCCCGGTCGATGCGCTCGATCAGGCGCACCACCGCCGGGGTGTTCTCCTTCTTGCCGAACAGGCAGAAGTCCTTCTCGCCCAGCTCGATGCGCGCGGCGTTGCAGATCATCGGCGGGGTGTGGGTGATGGCGTTGTAATCCACCAGGATGGAGTCGATGGCGTTCTGCCCGCGCCGCAGGGTGTAGCCCTTCTCCTTGGGGTAGATCTTGCCAACCACGGAGAGCACGTGATCCACGTCCTTGCCCGGGAAGGTGGCCAGAATCATGTTGAAGGTCCTGCTCTCCAGGCGCACCTGGGCCTCGCCCTTGCGGGAAGCTCCGTAGGGCAGGGTGTTGCAGTCCGAAAGGAAAACCTTCTCCTGCTTGCCGATCTCCCGGAGGACCTTGGCCCAGCTCAGACAGGCTCCCCCCTTACCCAGGTACAGGACGATCTGCCCGGCCTCCAGGTGCGGCGCCGCCAGGCGGGCGTACTCCTCGCACACGAAGAAGGGGACGGGGTTCAGGACCACCTGGGCCCCTTTCAATGCCTCGGCGATGTCGTCGGTCACCGTGGCGATCTTCCCGAACTCCCCGGTGGGTTTGGAATCGATGTCCAGGACCTCGATCCCGCCACGCTTCTTGACTCCCGAGATCTTGCCCATGTCCCGGGAGAACAGAGCGACCTCGTACCCGGACAGCGCCATGTCTGCGGCGGCCATGAACCCTCCGTTGCCGGCGCCCAGCACGGCTACCTTGCGAACCTCCGACATAGCTCTATGATCCTCCCTTTCTGGTTTTTCGCAGTGCGTCGGTTTGCTCGTGATCGACCTCGAGTCCCTCACCCTCGAGCACGACCCCGTAGATCTCCCGGGCGCTTTCCAGGGAGATGATTTCGTTGCGGGCATCCAGGCGCACCGACTCCGGATCCCGCTCCAGCGGGTCGCCCCAGCCGCCGCCCCCGGAGGGGTAGCTGGTGTAGGTGTCGCCCTTGGCCAGGCGGGTTGACTCCTTGGCCCTGAGCTCCCGCTCCCCTTCCCTGCCCTGGTTGACGAAGGCCAGGTTGCACGAACCCGGACGGCCGCCGAACAGCCCGTAGGGGGGGTGCACCTTGCCGTCCCCGAACATGACCAGGGTCGGGTTCTCGTCGTACAGACGGATCCGGTACCGGGCCCCGCACCCCCCCCGGAACTTGCCCGCCCCGCAGCTGTCCGTGGTGAGCTCGTTGAACTCTGTCACGTGGGGATAGTCCATCTCGTTGGTCTCGATGTTCGGGGCGATCAGGCCCCCCAGGTCGATACCGTCCCCGATGTAGTGCCGGCCGTCCATGCCGGGCATGCCACCGGCGCCGCCGAAGCCGTTGAAGCCGAACATGACGTAGAAGCTCCCGCTCCTCGGGTCGATCCCGGTGATGGTGGGGCCGTTCCAGCGGTTCCAGCCCGCGGGCACCCGCTCGGGCAGGACCTGGGAGAGGGCCATCCAGCAGGCCTCCAGGATCGCGCAGGCCGTGTCCAGGGTGCAGGAGGCCACCGGCGCCGGGAAGCGCGGGTTGACCACCGACCCTTCCGGGGCCGAGATGCGGATCGGCCGGTAGACCCCCTCGTTGTGGGGGATGTCCGGGGTGGTCACGGTCGTCAGGAAGGCCACGTACACGCAGGTGGCGGTGTTGGCCAGGGGGGAGTTCACGAAGCCGGTGACCTGGTCGGCCGACCCGGCGAAGTCCACCAGGGCCTCATCTGCGTTGATCGTAATCGTCACCCGGATGCGTATGGGCTCGTCGCTGAAGCCGTCGGAGTCGAGGTAGGTCTCGCCCACGTAGACCCCGTCCTCGAGGCGCTCGATCTCCCGGCGCATGCGCCGCTCGGCGTACTGGTGGATCTCCTCCACGGTCTGGCGGGTCTTCGCCACCCCGTACTTGCCGATCAGCTCCAGGATCCTGCGTTCGGCCACCCGGCAGGAGGCCACCTGGGCCTTCATGTCCACCCAGAGGGCGTCGGGCATGCGGGTGTTGATCCGGATCATGTTGACCACGTCCCGGATCGGCTCCTCGTCCCGGTAGATCCGGACCGGGGGGATGCGGATACCCTCGTGGAACAGCTCGGTGGCCCCGGGGGCGTAGGAGCCCGGCTCCAGGCCGCCCACGTCCCCGTGATGGGCCCGGTTGATGGCGATGAACTGCAAGGCGCCGTCGTAGAAGATCGGCTTCATGATGGTCACGTCCGGGAGGTGGGTGCCTCCCAGGTAGGGATCGTTCAGCACGAACACGTCCCCGGGGTGAATGTCCTCTCCGAACTCCCGGGAGACGGCCTTCACCGCCTCCATGGCCGAGGCGGTGTGGGAAGGGACTCCGTCGATCTGGGCCACGATGCGGTTGTCCCAGTCGCAGATGGCGCAGGAAAAGTCGTGGACCTCCGCGAAGATCGGCGAGATCGAGGTGTTGATCATCGTGATGCCCATCTCCTGGTTGATGGTCAGCAGGCGGTTGTAGATCACCGACAGGGTGATGGGGTCCTGCGCTCCTTCGAACTCCTTCTTGCGGCCCCGGGCAGCGCTCACTCCTTCACCTCCATCCTCTCCATCATCTCCATCACGATGTTCCCGTAGCGGTCCACGCGCATGGTCCAGCCGGGGTGGACGATCACGGTCGTGATCCGCTCCTCCACCACCGCGGGACCCTCCGCCCGCATTCCGGGGCGCAGCGCCTCTCGGTCGTACACCGGGGTCTCCCGGAAATCTCCTAACTGCTCGAAGTAGACCCGCCGGCTCCCCTTGAGGGCCCCGCGGATGTCCTCGCCTTGCCGCTCATCCCCCTGGGCCTCGAGCACGGCCTTGTCCACGACCCCGACGGCCGTGACCCTGAGATTCATGATCTCCAGCGGATTCTCCGGCGTCGAATAAGTGTACAGGCGTTCGTGGGCCGCATGGAAGGCGGCGGCGATCTCCCCGAGGTGGGCGTCCTCGATGGTGCAATCATGAGGTATTTCGATGGTCACCTCGTGGTGCTGCCCCACGTAGCGCACGTCCAGGAAGCGCAGGAGGGTGGCCCGCTCCCTCTCCACCCCCTCCTGGAGCAGCTCCTCGAGTGCCTGCCCCTCCACCTGCCGGATGGTCTCGTTGAAATCCCCCAGGTCGATCCCAGGCCCGTTGGGACCGATGAAGGCGTTGTACGAGCGCACGTTGTCCAGGCGGATGTCCGACTCGAGCATGCCGAGAGCGCAGAACACCGATGCCGCCCGCGGCACGAGCACCGTCCCGCTCCCCACCTCCTCGGCGATCTTGCAGGCGTGGATGGAGCAGGCCCCTCCGGCGCTGACCAGGGTGTACTCCCGGGGGTCGTGCCCTCGCTGCACCGAGACCACCTTGGTGGCGTCGGCCATGTTCTGGTTGATGATCTGGAAGATCCCGGCCGCGGCTTCGGTCTCGCTCATACCCAGCGGCTCGGCAATCTCCCGCCGCACGGCGGCCGCCGCTGCGGCGGCGTCGACCTTCATCTCCCCCCCGAGGAAGTAGTCGGGGTTCAGGTAGCCCAGCAGCAGGTTGGCGTCCGTGACCGTGGGCTGCGTGCCTCCGAGGGCGTAGCATACCGGGCCCGGGTCCGATCCCGCGGAAGCCGGGCCCACCCGCAGCATCCCGCCCTTGTCGAGCCAGGCGATCGACCCCCCGCCGGCTCCGATCGTGTTGATGTCGATCATGGGCTTGGCCACCCGGTAGCCGGCGATCTCTCCCTCGGTGGACAGGGTGACCTTGGCGTTGTTGAT
>Ga0209164_1001214_pt1 | contig 35919 bp, 38 predicted proteins | sample MTBNYHSulfiMetaG_FD_187458 | JGI IMG/M metagenome (GOLD analysis project Ga0209164, IMG submission 187458) | Enrichment culture microbial communities from rom New York Harbor, USA that are MTBE-degrading - MTBE-NYH (New York Harbor Sulfidogenic)... | ecosystem: Environmental > Aquatic > Marine >... | reverse complement strand
TTTCAAACTCGCAAGGGACATCGGTCTGACAGAGGCCGCAGGAAGGGGGAGGGTTTTGCAGTCCGTATTCTAATCGTCTCGATTTGAGAGCCTCAGAATTGATATATTCCGCACATTTATCTTTATCATGTCCCTTCTCCGTAATCGCACCGGCTGGACATCTCGGAATGCACTTTCCACATTTTTCATTCCGAAACTGCAGACAGTTTTCTCTATAGTGGTGATATTTCTTCTCGCTGGGTGCCAACTTAAGAAGGGTGACCACACTCCCGAATCGAACCGCCATCCCTTTGTGAGTGATGAGGCCATCATTGAGGCTGAATGTTCCGAGGCCGCAAGCATAGGCAATATGGCGTTCAGACCAGGGTGAGGCCCAGCCCACCTTTTCATCCCGAGAATATTGGAATGTCGGAGAAAGAGTGGGTGCTACAGCAACATGTCCTAAATCTTCTAAAAAAGTCATGAGATGTTTCTTGAGGACGCCATTACAGGCTTCTCCAAAATCTCGGGTGTAAGCCCAGAGTTTGGATGGAAATTTTTTCTCCTGACGATTGCTTTTCCGAGTATCTTCAGAAGCGGGGAGGGCCCATGAAATGACACTGATCTGTTCAATTTGGGTAAAGAGAAGGCCTCTTCCTCTCTCTTTCAGAGCAGATGAGATGATTTCTCTTGGGGTAAGATGGAAGGGACCGATGAGGGTTTTATATTCAAAAAAGAGAGGATCAATCCCTGAGGCAAATCCTATCAGAGGTTCTTCCCAATAAACTCCGTGGTCGACTTGGGTTCTTCGATTGGGCTGAGCTTCATTAATGAAGTTTTTAATGAGTTGTTCGAGAACCCTATTTGGATTCTTGAGGAAAACGACCTTTTCCTCTTTTGTCATTGTTGTATCCTGCTTCGGAATGATCGAGGATTCTGGATTCAGTGATTTAGGAATATTGGAATTCGCAATTCCTAAATTCCTCAATTTTGAATTGGTGCTAATCTTTCTCCATCTCTTTCAAATCAAAGCCGCCCTTTTCATGAACCCCGGTCCGTTTGCAGTGGAACTCCTCAATTGCCAGTTTTAAAGCATCAGTAGCCAGAGTGAAACAGGGAACTTTTTCTTTGGGCAATTGGGCAAGGATTTCCTTGGAGGTTTCCTCCGATATCTTCATGGCCTCATCCGGAGTGGCTCCGATGATCCGTTCTGTTAGGATCGAACTGGTGGCAATGGCAGCCCCGCAGCCAAAGGTTTTGAACTTGGCCTCGGTAATCTTACCGTCATCAATTTTAATGAACATTTGCATGATGTCTCCACAGGAGGCATTTCCAACGGTGCCGACACCATCTGGGTTAGAAACCTCCCCTACATTTCTTGGATTTTGGAAATGTTCCATCAGAAATTTTGGATATTTTGCCATGATGCATACCTCAACGAGACTGATTTTTTCCCTCTTGATTCTCTAACCGTTTCACTCTTTCCTCTAATTTGGAATGGAGCTGGAGAAGCATCTTCATGATATCGGACAATGGGTCAGGAAGATTTCCATGTTCGAAGTCAAGGTCTTCCTTTTCCGGAGTCAGGGATTCCACGACGCGGCCCGGGACCCCAACCACCGTCGCGCCGCCCGGAACTGATTTGACCACCACAGAGCCAGACCCAATTCTTGCTCCATCACCAATGCTGATAGCTCCCAAGACGGTAGAGTTGGAGCCAATGATCACACGGTTTCCCAAAGTGGGGTGACGTTTCTTTTTTTCAAGCGTGGTCCCACCCAGCACAACGCCTTTATATATCAAACAGTCGTCACCGATCTCGGTAGTCTCTCCAATGACCACACCCATTCCATGGTCGATAAAAAGGCGCCTGCCGATTTTTGCGCCGGGGTGGATCTCAATTCCTGTGAACCAGCGGCAAAAGTGAGAAACCAGACGGGCAGTTGTAAACCATTTCTTTTGATAGAGGGCATTCGCAATACGGTGAAGCCAGATTGCATGGAGACCGGGATAGCAGAGAAAAATCTCCACATAATTTTTAGCGGCAGGATCTCTCTCTTTAATCGTCTGGATGTCTTCTTTCAAGCGCTCCCACATCGCTAAATCCACCATTCACTCGAAAAATAATTTTAACCCAAAAATTGAATGAAATACAATGGCGAAATCAATAAATTTTAATGTCATTGCATAGAAAATGGAGTCTCATTTTGTTACACCGTTCTGAAGAGAGCTCTGAAAAACTACTGTACGCTCTCTTGATTACACAGATTTCAAAAAAGGATTGCACAGATTTTCTGGTTCTTCAGAAGTATTATACCTCTGTGTAATCGGTCTCTAATCGTTGTAATCAGAGATTTCCCGACTTTTTCAGGAATCTCCTAAAATTCTCTTGACAACTAAACAAATGTATAGTATTTATTGCCCCAGGGAGATTCGTCTATGGAACTGACGCCCCGGCAGAAAGAGATCTTCGACTTTATCAAAGGGTTTATTAAAGAGAGAGGGTTTCCCCCTTCCGTCAGGGAGATCGGAGAGCGCTTCAATATCTATCCCCGGGCAGCCTTCGATCATCTCAAGGCATTGGAGAGAAAAGGTTATTTGAAGAGGAGGGGTTCGATGTCGAGAGGCCTCGAGATTCTCGTCTTTCAGGGGAGCGAACCGTACGGTTCCCCTCAGAGGTATGAGCGGTATGGTTCGTTTAAGGAGGGAAAGTTACCGATTCGGGAGATTCCAGTCTTAGGCAGGGTGGCTGCAGGGAAACCTACTTTAGCTGTAGAACATGTGGAAGGGACGATTCCTCTTCCTACCGAATGGGTGAAAGGCAAAGAGGTCTTTCTTCTGAAAGTGAAGGGCGACAGCATGTCCCCCTATGTCCTCCCTGATGACTATGTTGTTGTTCGGTCCCAAGCCTCGGCAGAAAACGGGGATGTGGTGGTAACCTTGGTAGGGGAAGAAGCAACGGTGAAGCGTTTTTTCAAGAGGGGGAGGAGAATCGAATTGAGGCCGGACAATGAGTGCTGGGAAACAATTCAGATTGAGGAGGGATCAGGAGAAGTTCAAATCCTTGGAAAAGTCATCGGGGTGTTCAGGAAGTGCTAAATCATAGCGCAGAGCATGGAGCATAGGGCATAGCGTTTATACCAATCTGAAATCTAAAATCTGTAATACCCTGAAGGAAGCGGATGGATTTCCCGTTAAATGTCTCTTTCGATAAGATCTTTTCTCAATTGGCTCTGAGCAATCCAGGGGAGAACCCCCTCTCTCCGAGAAAAGTTCTTTTTTGCGGAGAGAGGGTAGGGGAAATTGCATCCTATGCGGCGGGGTGGTTGGCAGGGAAGGGGATCGAGGTCATCGTATTGGACGGGGCCAATCGTTTCAACCCTTACACGGCATCATCTTTCGCAAGAAAGGCATTCATTCCTCCAGAGAGCCTTCTCAAAAAAATTCGGATTGCAAGGGCCTTCACTTGCTATCAAATGGCTACCATGGTTGGGGAGAGATTAAACGACTTGCTCGGTCAGGGAGGAGCGATTGTCCAATCGGAAAGGCGATGGATCATCCTCCTGGGACCGATCACCACCTTTTTAGATGAAGATGTTCCTGAGAGAGAGGTTCGGCCTTTGTTCGAAAGATCCCTTAGAAAGATAGAAGAGATGACCCAGAGAGGGATTCCCTTTCTTCTAATCCAGCCGGATAGTTTCTCAAATCCCCCCCATCCCCCCTTTGCTAAAGGGGGGATGGGGGGATTAAGGAACTCAAAACGAACCTATCTCATGAAAAGGCTCTTCCAATTTGCGAAAGAGGTCTGGAGGATTGATTTGGATGACGAAGGACCAAAAATGATTTTGGAAAAGAGTGTCAATTCTGCCATCCACGCTTGCCTTCGGTAAGCAAGTAAAAGCGGGAATCCAGGTGGAGGAATGTGGATTCCCGCTTCTCGGCTGGCAGGGATTTCAGATCATGTAATTTCGCTTTGTGCTATGCACTTTGCTCTATGCGAGGTTTTGTGATGGGGCGAACGGTTCTTCCTTTTAGCAGGGTTTTAGAACAAGAGGTTCAAGAATGGAGGAAGTTTCGAAGGGGACTGAGAAAAGAAGATCAACAATTTCTCGACCGGCTCTTTGAAGAAGCGAGGCTTCATGTACAAGCCGGGGTTTATGCTTCGAGACCCTGGCCGTTTGAGACGATCCTGATCTCTATTCTCCTCGAGCATGAAAAGGTTTTGGTTGAATTGAGATCGAAGATAAGGGCCATGGAAGAAAAAGGGCAGTAGGGTAGGGTTCTCCGTCGACCTAACCCCATTCACCAAACGGGCATCCCTGCCTGTGCCTGCCTGCGGTAGGCAGGGCAGGCAGATTAGCCCTAACCCTCGGACCAAATACCTCTATTTTCTGACAGGGAGCAAACAGATGGAGATCCGGGGACGACTGTTCGATCTTTATCCTCTGGAGTCTTCGATGATTCTGTGGATCAAAGAGGAGGGTGGAAGGCTTCGACGATTCGAAGATCCTTTCAGGCCTCGATTTTATGCGCAGGGGAAGAGAAGCGATCTTCTCGATCTTTTTCACTCACTCCTGAAAGGGCAGCGAGCAGCAGGATACCGGTGGACCAGAAAGAAGGAACTCTGGAGTGGCGATGAAGTCGAAGTGATGGAGATTGAGGTTGTAGATTCGGAGCATTATGCCCAGCTTCCCAGGGTTCTCTCTCAGTGGGAGGAGAGAATCGCCTTCCACAACTGTGATATCCCTTTGCCGCAGACTTATCTTTATGAGAGAAAAATGTTTCCGACAGGCCGATGTATCGTTGAGGTTGAAGGGAACCGGATCTTTAAAATGCATCCTGATCCAGCCGAGTCTGTGTGGATGAACGACGAAGACATTCCTGACCTTCGGGTAATGGAGTTGCGTGTGGAGGAAGACTCCATTCGGAAGAAGTCTCTCCTGTTGGAATGTGAAGGGTATCGGGTGGAGATGGAGACGATCGATGTCAGAGCGATCGATAAGTTTCTCAAACATTTCGATCCTGATGTCATCCTGAGCGATGACGGGGACGCCTCTCTTTTGCCCCTTCTCTTTTCAGCAGAGAAGAGGTGGAAGGCTTCCATCCCCTGGGATCGGGAGCCTTATCCCTTGAAAAGGCAAATCCATCCCAAAGGCCGTTCTTACTTCTCCTATGGCCGGACCTACTATCAAGCTCCTGCCCGTCTCTTTCTCGGAAGATGGCATATTGATTGTAGAAACTCCTTTATCTATGGCGAATCGGGGATGGAAGGAGTGATCGAACTGGCACGATTGGCTAAAATTCCAGTTCAACGGATGGCCCGGACCTCTCCGGGGACGGCGATTACTTCGATGCAGCTCGATCGAGCCTTTCAGGATGACCTCCTCGTCCCCTGGAGAAAGGGGGAGCCGGAACGATTCAAAACGGCGTGGGATCTACTCGTTGCGGACAAAGGAGGTCTTGTCTTCCAGCCGAAGCTGGGGATCTTCGAGGATGTGGCAGAGATTGACTTTGCCTCGATGTATCCCACCATGATGGCGATTCACAATATCTCTCCGGAGACCATACTCTGTGGTTGTTGTGAGAACCACAGAGTCCCGGAGGCCGGGTATAGCATTTGTGAAAAAAGAGAAGGGATTATTCCCAAGACGCTCAGGCCCATCTTAGCCAGAAGGGCATGGCTTAAGAAGATGGCCAAGGGATTAGATTGCGGATTGCGAATTGCGGATTGCGGAATTAAAAAAGAAGACACAAAGGAGTGCGGAGAGAGAAGAAGAAGTGTAGAAAAGAGAAGGGAGATCTACGACCGGAAGCAGACGGCACTCAAGTGGATGCTGGTTACATCCTTCGGATATTTAGGTTATCGAAATGCTCGCTTTGGAAGAATCGAGGCCCATGAGGCAGTCACTGCCTTTGGAAGGGAAAGTCTCCTTCAAGCCAAGGAGATCTGTGAGGAGCAAGGGTTCGAACTTCTTCACGCCATTACCGATTCCCTCTGGATTCGTAAGAAAGGATTCGGAGAGGAAGAGGTTCTCGAACTCTGCCGGAAGATCAGCGAGGCAACCGGGATCACGATGAGTCTGGAGGGAATTTATCGATGGATGGCTTTTCTTCCCTCGAAAGGAAATCCAGAAAGTCCGGTGGCCAACCGTTATTTCGGCCTCTTCCGAAGCGGAAAGATCAAGGCGAGGGGATTATCCTTTCGACGGGGCGATATGCCTCCTTTGATTCAGGAGGCTCAAGTTCGAATGATCGAGGTTTTGACAGCGACAAAAAATATGGAGGATTTCCAATCGAAGATTCCCGAGATTTTAGACCATCTTCTCGAATATAGCCTCAAGTTGAAGGACGGTCAGGCAAAACAAGAAGATTTAGCTATCAGGAAGAGGATCTCTCAGGAGCCCAATGCCTATAGGGTGGATAGCCTTACTGCTCTGGCCGCTCAACAACTGGAAGATCTTGGAATCGAAATCCATCCCGGAGAGAAAGTAAGGTATATGATTAAAGATGCCGAGTCCAAGGATAAGGCAGAGCGGGTGAGGCCTTTTCCGTTAGTGGGGCCGGACGATACCTACGATGTCAAAAAATATCTGGAGCTGCTCGTCAAAGCGACCGAGGAAATATTGATTCATTTTGGCTATGATGTAAAATGCCTGAAGGAGATAATCGATCCCTCGCTTCCCCCTCTCCCTTGACGGGAGAGGGCAACGGTGAGGGTGGATCAAAAACAATTGACATATTCCCCCTTTATGATATTTTGTGCATCAGTTGTGTTCACTAACCGCCTCACTTAACCCTATACAAAGAGTTTCGGCGGTTTGTGTAGCGGGCAGGACGTTATCTGAAATTGCGCCCAGAAAAATATAGATTACTACCAGGCCCAAAAGTCATTGGAACTATTAGACATGGGGTGTTATATTGAAAGTCAGGATGCAAATAGTAGCAAAAGGGAGGTGTTGGCATGGAGACCTTGAAACAAGAAGCAATAAGGGCGATTTCAAAATTGCCGGAATCAGCAAATATTGATGACATCATGTATGAACTTTATGTAATTGATAAGGTAAACAAGGGTAGAGAGGCAGCCGAACGTGGGGATTCAATTTCTATCGAGGAATTAAAGAAAGAGATGCAATCGTGGTAAGGTGGACAAGACCAGCAAGGCTCGATCTAAAGCAAATCCATGATTACATCGCAAGGGACTCGAGGTTCTATGCAGAAAAAGTCTCGTTGGAAATCGTTGAAAAGTCAGAAATACTCAATTCCTTCCCTGAAGCCGGCAGAATTGTTCCTGAGATAGGAGACCCCAATATCAGGGAACTTTTCATTTACTCGTACCGTCTCATTTACGAAATACTTCCCGCCAAGATCGAGATTCTGGCATTGATCCATGCCAAGCGCAATTTTTTGAAACAATTCACGAATGCCTCAAGGTAATAAAGGGCCAATAGGAAGGCCATACATAACATCAAAAGACTGGGCGCCACTATCAGATAACAACAGGCCAAAAGTAAAAAGCTACTCACCAAATGCTATCGCACTTCTCTTGATATTGAACGTCAGGTGACATATTGCCTGGGGTGGTTAGGAGGAAAAAATGGAGGATTTACAGCAGGAAATATTAAGTCAGCTACCGAATCCGGATGATGATCTTATCGGATTTGCCGACATGCATGACCTTTTAAAGCCTCATTTTAATTATCGTTATGCTGTTGTGATTGGTAAGAAAATGGATAGTGAAGTCATGGATAGCATTGAAAGTGGTCCAAATATTGTCTACTACAATTTGTATATGAGTGCCAATGATGAATTAAATTGCATCGTAAAGAATATAGCGAGTGTTTTTGCCCGTAAAGGGGTTCAATCTCAAGCCATACCAGCAACCGTTCATGATGCTTACTTTGATGATGCATACTCAAAAACTCTCAGATTAAGGTATTCACATAAAATGGCTGCTACCCGGTCTGGCATCGGGTGGATCGGAAAGACGGATTTGCTCATATCCCATCAGTATGGCCCGCGAGTGAGGCTGGCAAGTATCTTAACTAATTATCCGTTCAGCGAAACCGGTGTACCCATAGACGAAAGTCATTGTGGAACTTGCCAAATTTGTGTGGATAAATGTCCAGCCCATGCTGCAAACGGAAAACTTTGGAACATTTCAATCGACCGAAACGATTTTTATGATGCATTTAAATGTCGGGGGATGTGCCGCGAATTATCAATGAGGAACATTCAAAAAGAGATCAGTCTGTGTGGAATTTGTGTTTCGGTTTGTCCGATTGGGAAGAAAGTAAAATGACAAACCGATACTCGTCATAAACCACCCCGCTGGATATCAGGAATTAATGTGAATAGATGCCCTTGGCCTACAACAAACGAAATCTATCTCAGGTACCACGATGAAGAATGGGGTACTCCGGTCCATGATGATCATAGGCATTTTGAGTTCTTAATACTCGAATCGGCTCAGGCCGGGTTAAGCTGGTCTACGATTCTAATGAAAAGAGATCATTATCGAAAGGCCTATGATCATTTCGATCCTGTCAAAGTTTCAAAGTACAATGATCGAAAAATAGAGCAATTGTTATCGAATATTGGAATCGTAAGAAACCGGAGGAAAATCGAAGCCTCAATCAATAACGCTAAATGTTTTCTTGCCATTCAAAAAGAGTTCGGTAGCTTCGATCAATATATCTGGGGCTTTGTCAATTACAAACCCATCATCAACCGTTGGAGAAAAATCTCTGAGATCCCTTCCAAGACTTCACTGTCAGATCAAATCAGTCAGGATCTGATTAATAGAGGTTTTCGATTTATGGGATCTACCATCCTTTATGCTCATCTTCAAGCCATTGGTGTTGTCAATGACCATATCGTAACTTGTTTCAGATATAAAGAGCTTTGCTCCAAATATAAACAGAGCAGGAAAGAGTGATCCCCCCTTATTGCCGTTACGGAGCGCCCAACACACGGCGAATAATTCTTAACCATAGACGCTTACTCAAAATATTCGTTATCAACTTCCCTTAAAAAATGAATGGCCCCTTATTTTTCACATGTCCTGAAAGGTGAGTGCGGGTCATTCGCTTTCAGAAGGCGAAGGTTGAGCATAGGTTGGTAATCGAGTAAAATATCATATGATAGAGAAGAGGAGGTTACATGGAGTCTAAGCAGCCATTGAGTCGTCGAGAGGTTCTTCAAACCGTCGGAATAGCGAGTCTCTTCGGGGCGATCACACACGCCCCACTGGCTATTGCCGATGCTGTGAGAGGCGGCCCGTCGGCGGCCAAACGCAACCCGGCTCAACTCAAGCAATTGCTGGACGACATGGATGCAAAGGGCTACCAGTTTTGGAGCGTGCCCCGCGAGGACGGGGAATTTCTTTATCTCCTGGTAAAAGCCACACGTGCGCACAATGTCCTCGAATTGGGTACCTCCCATGGGTTTTCGGCGATCTGGATGGGACTCGGACTGGAGGAGACCGGCGGCCGGCTGACCACGATCGAAATCGACAAGGAACGATACGACTTGGCACGCAAGCATGTGAGCGAGGCAGGATTGTCACAGCGTGTCACCTGCATCAAGGGCGATGCGCATGTGGAGGTGACAAAGCTCGAAGGGCCTTTCGATATCGTGTTTATGGATGCCGACAAAGAGGGGCAGATGGACTATTTCAAAAAAATCTTTCCGAAGAAACTTATCCCCGGGGGTATTCTTTCGGTTCACAACGCCATCCGGCAGGCCCGCTCTATGAAGGATTACCTGGAGATGATCCGAAAACATCCCGACTTTGACACGGTTATCCTGAGCATGACAATGGACGACGGTTTTTGTTTGAGCTATCGGCATCGAGTATCGTAAACCTGAACGCTTCATAAGGAGTCCAATGCAAAGAGCGACTCAGATTTAGGGTGACCGGGACGCATTTGATGAAAATTTTGGATTTTATTCAAAAAGTGTTAATCGATGAATTTAAGGAAATTCAACACGTCGAGGGTCATCCTTACATTTCATTTAGCCTGATCTGTCAGGGAATAGAATTTTTAGGAACCTGCCTTGATTCAGAACCTTTTTCAGCTAAAGGATTAAGTGCTCCGCGTTTCAGAAAAGCTATTTATGATCTTTTTCCAACATCGTATCGTAAATTCAATCAAGGGACTGGCAAGCCCTTTGATTTGTATGAGAATCTTCGATGCAGCCTCATGCATGTTATTTTACCAGGATCGCAGTTAGAACTTATTCGAAGAGCCGAAAAAGTAAAATTTAATGTTAGTCATCTGGAAGTAAAGGAAATAAGGGGTATCAACAGACTTGTTCTGGTTTCGGAAGATCTGTTTGAAGATTACGAAAGAGCATGCCGAGAAATCATTGCAAGAATCAGTGACGGTCGTTTAAGGAGTTGGAAGTTCACGGGAGATTTATTGTTAACCCAATCGTAAAGATTCATTGGGCTAAAATCTTTATTCTTTTTTAAATAAGGAATACCCCCTTTCAAAACTTGACGGAATTTTTATCTGAGGTTATGAAATAAGGACGCTTGGAGGATTGATTGATTTCAGAGATTACCCAGTGGATTATGGAGTTGATGAAGACGCATGGCCAGCTCTCAGTCTTCATCGGCGTGATGATTGAACAGATCATTGTTCCCATCCCTTCTCCGATGATCGTCATGGGGGCCGGGGCCATCCTTGTCTCACCGGGGCTTTCCATTCCCGATGCCTTTCTACAGATTCTATGGATTATTGTTCTTCCCGGGACGATTGCCTCCACTTTAGGGTCTTATATCGGATATACCATCAGTTATTATGGGGGAAAGGCCTTAGTGGTACGGTTCCAACGCTTTTTGGGTGTGGATTGGAATCAGATGGAAAATTTAGAGAGGCGTTTCCGTGGAAAGAAAGAAGCATTGAGTATCTTTTTCTCCCGGGCCATTCCAGTGTTCCCTATCTCTCTTGTCTCCATTTTTGCCGGACTGCTCAGAATTCCCATTAGGCCCTTCACCCTTTACACCTTTTTAGGCTCGATCTTCCGGTGTTTCTTTCTTGCCTTTTTTGGATGGTGGATCGGGGCGACTTACGAAAAGGCAGCCACTCATTTAGATTCCCTTGAAACAATCATCTCGGTTTTGATGTTGATCGGGATGGGGGTCGCTTTTGTATACCTCTACCACAAATTCAGGAGAACGACTTGATTAAAAGAAAATGACGATGAATCATAAATTGGAAAATGGAGAGGAGGCGGGTCGATGAGAGTAACAGTGGATGAGGATACCTGTATTGGGTGTGGGCTTTGTGCAGAGGATTGCCCGGAAGTCTTTGAGATGAACGATGATAAGGTTCGTGTCAAAGCCGATGATGGGGTCCCCGAAGATGTTACAAAGTCCTGTAAAGAGGCTGCTGAAAATTGTCCGGTAGAGGCTATCAAGATGGAAGATTAAGTCTCCTGTTTAAATAAAAAAAAGGGGGCCCCCTATCAATCCATGGATACCCCCTTTTATCTTTTCCTTTTAAAAAATCACTCAAAATATTCTTTGATTTCTTTATAACGTTTAGGGTCTCTCAGACGCTCAAGAGCTTTTGCTTCGATTTGCCTAATTCTTTCTCGACTGAGACCAAATTGTCTCCCAATTTCTTCAAGGGTGCATTCCCCATCCTCTCCGATACCGAAACGGAGTCGGAGAATCTTTTCCTCTCTCGGAGAGAGACCAGACAAGAGCTTGCGGATTTGATCGGTTAAATCTTTCTCCAACAAGCAGTCACTGGGGGAAAGACTTTTATCATCAGGGATGAGGTCCTCAAGCGTACTATCCTCTTCCCCGATCGACATATCCAGGGAAATCGGTTCTTCAATCAGGTTGAGAATCTTCTCCACATCGTTTAAAGGAATTCCACTATCCTTTGACAACTCTTGAGAAGTGGGCTCCCGACCCAATTTCTTTACCAAATCCTTAAAGGATTTCATCAACTTTCCTTTAATTTCAAAAAGGTAGTTGGGGATACGAATGGTCCTCGACTTCTCTGCAAAAGCCCTCAAAATGGCTGCCCGGATCCACCAGGAGGCGTACGTACTGAATTTGAAACCCTTGGTATAATCGAACTTGACCATTGCCTGAATGAGACCCAGATTTCCTTCTTGGATTAGATCCAAAAAAGAGAGCCCTCGATTGGCATATCTTTTTGCGATACTGACCACCAACCGGAGATTGGCCTGGATCAGTTCGTTCTTTGCTTGCTGGACGTCAAAGATAGCCTGTTGATAGTGGTTCAACATTTTTTTGTATTGAAGGTTTTTTTCCCTCATCTCTGAAGGGGTGGTTTTGGGTTTTTTCCCGTTTTTCCCATTCTTGCCCTTTAACTTATATCCTTGCCGGTTTTGGTGATTGGTTCGCTTCCCATTTTTTGGACTCGGGGAAGAATATAATTGGGTTTTAAGGCGACTGGTTTTTGTTTCGAGGACCTTGACCTGACGTTCCCCTTCCTTAATGCGTTTTGCCAATTCAACCTCTTTTTCTGGCGTAAGAAGTGATATCTTTTCAAGGCCTTTTAGATATTCCCATGTGATATCCTGAGGTTGAAAAATAATTTCTTCCTGAGCGATCTGATCAGTTGAAATTTCATCCCCTTCCTCGACCACTAATTCCGCTTCCTCTGTTTGAAGCTCTAAATCCTCTATCATCTCTTCTGATTCACCCTCCAAGTAGGGAGCGGCTTCGATAGGCGGAATAGAGGTTTGGGTTTCAGTAAAAAGGGATGAGGATTGAACAGGTTGTAAGGTTAATTCCTCTCCTTTTTTGTTTACTATCTTATTATTTTTCACAAGTATCTTACCCCTTTCTTTTTATAACAAAAAACCCTCTCCATTCTTAGTCCATGGAAAGGGTGAATTTATTCAATTACTTTGTTAAAAAACCACACTACTTTTCCGAATGGCCCTCCCTACCTTTAAAAATGCTAAAAAGTATATAAATCATTTCTTAATACTAATATATTCAAAATAGCACACTTTGTCAAGTTTTATTTTTTTATAAATTGTTCTTTATTATCAATAGGTTATAAATTAAATGGGTAATTTTACTAAATTCATATAGGATTTATTCCTTAATTTCTTGGTTAATTTCACTAATTTTTATGGGGTCATCAATCCCCCATCGTTAAGATCCATAGGTATGAAAGAATAAGAATAAACCTTTTGTATACCGGCCGTGAGAGGGAGATTTTATTAACCCATTCGACGGCGCCGGAGTCAAGCTCTGGCATTTATGCCAAGGAGTCGAAAAGTTGACTTTGGGTATGGCATCTTTTATAAAGTTAGAATTTAAGTCGTGCCTGCAGCATGACAGGTATAAATTCCCCATCCCTATTTTCCATAAAAGGAGTTAAAATTATTAATGATGGGATATGTTGATCTTCATCTTCATACAACCGCTTCTGATGGGGTACTAAGCCCATCAGAGGTCGTGAGATACGCAAAGGCAAAAGGACTTCAAGCAATTGCGATCACTGATCATGATACCATTGAAGGGTTGGAGGAAGGGATATCAGAAGGGGAACGAATCGGGTTTGAAGTGATACCAGGAATTGAAATTAGTGCCGAGCATTCACCTGGGTCCATGCATATCCTCGGATTTTTTCTCGATATCCATCATCCCCTTCTCAACGAGAGGTTGGAATATCTCCAGAAGGCAAGGGCAGAACGAAACCCGAAGATTGTTGAAAAGTTGAATCGATTAGGAATCGATATAACCTTTGATGAGGTCCTGAAAGTCTCTGGCGGAGGGCAGATTGGACGGCCTCATTTTGCAAATGTGCTTTTGCAAAAAAAACTTGTCAGAAGTTTCCAAGAGGCTTTCGACCGGTTTCTGAAGAAGGGTGCCCCCGCCTATGTGGATAAATTTAGGTTTAAATCAAAAGAGGCTATCCATTTTATCAACGAAGCCAAGGGGGTAGCAGTGCTTGCCCACCCCAACACCCTTGGTATGGTTCGATATTCAGAATTGGAAAAACTTATTCTCCGGCTCGCCGAAGAGGGACTTAAAGGGATAGAGGTCTATTATCCGGAACATTCTTCATCGGAGGTGGTACAATATAAAATTCTTGCTGAAAGGCATGGTCTCTTGGTAACCGGAGGGACTGATTATCATGGAATCGAAAAGAACGGTTTAGAAATTGGGGTAGGGAGGGGAGAAATGCAAATTCCTTATTCCTTGATAGAGAATCTGAAAGCGATCCGGAATCGATCTTTATCCGCCTTTGCAAAAGACGAAAGCTTTAGAATGCGAAAATGATGACATTCGGAGCCTTGTGCGCCGGGAGGGATGCTTCGGCGGATTCGGTCAAAGGGATAAAAGGATCACAGGCTTGCCCCTGGGGCTCCATCGAAGAGGTAAAGAAGTGGTTATTTTTTTGTTGATCGTCACGATGTTACTATGGGGAGCGACCCCCATACTTGAAAAGATGGGTTTGACAAAAGTAGACCCTTTGATTGGCGTCACCCTTCGAAGCGCCATTGTTACCGTAGGCCTTCTCGTGCTTACTTTTTTATTGGGTAAAGGGAGGGCATTGATTGAATTAGATGGGAAGAGCGTTCTTCTCTTTGGGGCGAGCGGCCTGATGGCGGGGATCTTCGGTATGTGGACTTATTACATGGCTTTGAAAATGGAGGCCACCTCCAAGATTGTTCCCATTGCGGCCTGTTATCCATTGGTGACCGCTCTACTAAGTGTTTTGGTCCTCAGGGAAGGAATCACCCTTCACCGAATCATTGGTACCGCATTGATCGTGTCGGGAATTTGGCTAGTCAAATAAAGGCGTCGTTGGAATATTGGAATGTTGGAATAATGGGTCAAATATTAAATAACAATAAAATATATTCTTTGCAGTATAAATCATCACCCATCATTCCGCTATTCCAGCATTCCATCATTCCATGATGGGGGAGGGATGCATGATGAGACGAAAAAAAGATAATCGTTTGAAGGCAGCTTTGAAGAGGAAAAATGTAAAGCGCTCCTTGAGAAAGTCGAAAGGAGAGAGAAAGTATCCGACCTAATCGTAAAGGTTAGAGGATGGAGGCTGAAGCTTGGAGGTGAGAGGCGAAAAAATATTGCCTATTGCCTCAAGCAAAGCGATCCTCAAACATTCACCTTTGATATCCAACAGGCCTCGTCATTCCTTTTCTAAAACATGATATGGTCTATTTTGAATCTCCCCGGCTTGTGCTATCCGACCCCAAGGGGAACCTCTTCGACCACTCTTTTCTGAGACTGTCAGGTCGATCTGGAGATCAGTTCCTTCTCCCCGACCCATCAGAGCTGGTTCCTCTGCCTGTAGGAAGTCAGCTCTTTACCTTACCCGGTCGGGTCCCAGTCGGATGGGATGAAGAAAAAAGATCTTTCATCCCTTCGGAAAAATTTAAATTTGGGAAGAAAGAGATGGAGTGTACAGGTGTCGCAGCCTTTCTACCGCCAGGATACATCCGTACCCTCCTCCCCGCCACACAACTGAAGCGGAACGCTCCTACTTTACCCCTTTGGGCATACAGTGCTGTGGGTTGGAAAGATGGAAAATTTTGGACAACCGGATTATTCATTGATCCCAATCCTCATTGGAATCCAAAATATTTTGAGAACGATCGTCTTTTAAAGAGAAAGGTTGAGACTTTTCTTAAACAAGTTCCAAAGAATCGCCTCCTTCGACAACTTTCCAGGTGTGCTTTGGAATATCACTGCTTTGCAGCTAAAAATGTTTTTTTTCGAAGATGGGAATGCCCACTGCCAACTTCCCCTTCATGCAATGCAGATTGTCTGGGTTGCATTTCTCTTCAACCCTCCGAATGTTGTCCGGCCTCTCAGGAGAGGATTCATTTTGTTCCTACCGTTGAAGAGGTTCTGGGTGTCGCCTTGCCACATTTAGAGAAAGCAGAAGATGCGATGGTCAGTTTTGGTCAGGGGTGCGAAGGAGAACCGTTAATTCAGTGGGGACTTTTAGAAAAGGCGATTATTAAGCTTCGAGAAAAAACCAACCGAGGGACGATTCACCTTAACACAAACGGCAGTTTTCCAAAACGGTTAGAAATACTTTGTGATGCCGGGCTTGACAGCGTTCGTGTCACACTCAACAGTCCTCATTTGAAATTTTACAAACGCTATCACCAACCCAGGGGGTATACCTTCAGAGAAGTGGTGGACTCCTTGATTCAGGCAAAAGAGAAAGGAATCTATACCTCAATTAATCTTCTCGTCTTCCCGGGGTTCACAGACAGGGAGGGCGAAGTGGAGGGGTTGATCGAGTTGATCAGAAAGACGAATCTCGATCTCATCCAAATGCGAAACCTGAATATCGATCCCGATCTCTATCGAAGGGCTATGGGAAGAGGAGAGGGATTGGGGATTTGTAAAATGGTTGATATTTTAAAGAAGGAATTTCCCCTTCTACAATTTGGATATTTCAATCGCACCAAAGAATCCTTTTATACGAATTATAAATTGTAAAATTTAAATTGCAAAAGTTAAAAGGGAAATTCTCTAAAAATATTTTAGATGTTAAATCATTTTCCATTTTGCATTAAACTATTTTATGAGTGATGGGCAATTCAGAGATGGAGCTAAAGCCGCTCTGCCCATCGTCTTAGGCTATCTTCCTGTGGGAATAGCCTTTGGCGTATTGGCGCGGAAGGCAGGCCTCACACCCTTTGAGGCCGGTTCGATGAGTATCCTCGTCTATGCAGGGGCGAGCCAGTTTTTAGCGATTGAAATGATTTCCAAAAGCATTTCTTGGTTTCCCATTGTGATTGCAACCTTTTTCATTAATCTTCGGCACCTCCTGATGAGCTCAACTCTTTCCCTTCATTTCAAAGGGCATCGACTTCGAACCCTCGGTCTCTTGTCGGCTCAACTCACCGATGAGTCTTTCGCCGTTGCCATGTCGAATCCTTCAAACATTTCAAATCGGCCTTCTTTTCTTTTCGGACTTCAAATGATCTCTCAAACAGCATGGGTTGCTGGTTCCGTTGGAGGAGCCCTATTCGGAAAGTTGATTGATCATAAAGAGTATGGTATTCCTTTTGCCCTCTTCAGCCTCTTTATTTGCCTCCTCGTCATTCAAATCAAGAAGGTTCATCATCTATGGGTGATGGTGATTGCTGGGATTTTTTCTATTGTTTTCAAATGGGCGTTGCCTGGGAATTGGTATATCCTGTTGACAGGCATTCTCGCCTCAGGGATAGGGATAGCCCTTGAGATGGCTGGGAGAGATAAGAGATGAGAGATTCGATATTGATCCTCATTTTGGGAATGGGCATTGTTACTTTTATCCCTCGCTTTCTTCCCATGGTATTTTTAACCCGATGGGTCATCCCAGAAAGACTTAAAATGGGATTAGGTTATATTCCGATCGCTATTTTGAGTGCGATTGTTTTTCCCATCCTTTTTTTCAATGAAGGAGGCAAGGTTGAAATTCAACCTCATTACCTTCTTTCTGCCATCCCTGTTTTTATCTTTTCCTGGAAGGTGAAGAGCCTTTGGGCATCTGTCATCCTGGGAATGTTGGTTTATTGGGGATTGGGATTTGTGTTATAAGACGTAAAGAGCATAGCGCAGAGCGCATAGAGTAAAAAATTTTAATGAAGTTTAACCCTATGCACTATGCCCTGTGCGCTTAGCGCTTTTCAGCGATCAGACTGGCTACTGCCTTTTTCTTTCCCTCTTCCCTAAAAATTCCTTCACGATAGAATAGGATCCGGAAGTCTTTAAAAAGCAGGAGGAGTTCGTTGGGTTTCAGATAATATTTGGCTTGCTTGGGTCCTCCTGTGCCGAGCGTTCTATGTTCGAGAAGGTAAGTTTCGAAAATCACCCTTCCTCCTTTTTTTAATCCTTTTTTGATCCTCGGGATGAAACGACGTTTGAGAAAGTAGAAATTGGCAATGAGGTCGTATCGCTCTTTTTCAACCTGATATTGATCGAGGTCAACAAGAAAAATGTTGATTTTAATTCCTTTTGCTCTGGCTAATTTTTGGGCTTTTTTCAAACCCCTCTCAGAGATATCGACGGCATCCACCTCAAATCCATGTTGAGCCAGAAAGGCTGCATTCCTCCCTTCGCCCGCAGCGATATCGAGGGCCCTTCCTTTTGGGAGGAGATGGATAAGTTTCTTTAAAAAAGGATTGGGTTTTTTACCAAAGGCGAAATCTTTTTTCCCGAATCTTTTGTCCCAACGTTTCTGATCCGCTTTCATAATGGCTCCGTTTTGTTAACAATTACTTTTTGATTTTACAGGAATTTAAAGGATTTTTAAATTCGAAAAAATATTTTCCTTGACATCGAAAAAGGGTGAGGATATAAATAGTCTACATATGTAGACCTATATCATTAAGCCTAAAGTTGAAAGCTCAAGGCATCAAGGAGAAAGCAAGATGGGAAGCAGAGAAGAATTAACCCCGAATCAACACAGGGTTTTAAATTTTTTGAAAGATTTCCTAAGAGAAAAAGGATTTCCTCCGACGCTTCGAGAAATTGCTTCTCATTTTGGATTGAAAGGGCCCAGAGGCCCTCAGAAGACCCTAAACATTCTTGAGAAGAAGGGGTTTATCCGTAAAGTCCCGGGAGGTTCCAGGGCAATTGAAATATTAAGCTATCCACAGTTCAGTCTCACCCATATCCTTCCAGTCCCTATTGTAGGGAGAGTGCAAGCAGGGGAGCCCATTCTCGCCATCGAAAATATAGAGGGCTACATTAATCTGGATCGGACCCTTGTCGCTTCGGAGGATGTATTCCTTCTTCGGGTCGAGGGAGATAGCATGATCGATGCACACATCCAGGATGGAGATTTCGCTCTCGTGAAGCCCCAGCCGGATGCAGAGAATGGTGAGATTGTGGTGGCGTTAATCGAAGATGAGGCCACGATCAAGAGGATCTTCCACAGGAGGGATTTAATCCGGCTTGAACCCGCCAACCCTAAGATGGAGCCCATTGTCGTCAAAAAGGGAGAGAAAATGGTGACTATTGTTGGAAAGGTGATAGGGATTTTTAGGAAACTATAATTTAGGGGGTTCAAGGCTTCCAGGGTTCGAGGGTTCTAGTGAATTTTACTTGACCCCTTGGACCCTTGACCCCTGAAACCCCTCATTTAGATTCATGGCGGACCGCATTATTCTCCATATCGATATGGATGCTTTTTTCATTTCTGTTGAGCAGAGGGATAACCTTGCGCTCCGGGGAAAACCGGCGGCGGTTTGTGGTTCCCTTTCCCGAAGCGTGGTGACCTCAGCCACCTATGAAGCGAGGCCGTATGGAATTCGGGCAGGGATGCCAACTCAGGAGGCAAAAAGACTTTGTCCCCAGTTGATTCTTGTGGAGGGGAACCATTCCAAATATACAGAAACCGCTGCCCGAATTTTTTCTATTCTTAAAGAATATACGCCCTTGGTGGAGATCACCTCCATTGACGAAGCTTATCTCGATATCACCCAATCTATGCTTCTCTATAAATCTTCTTTCCACAATGCTCAATTGATAAAAAATCAAATCCGGGAGAAGGAACAATTGACCTGTTCCATCGGAGTGGCTCCCAATAAACTCCTTGCCAAGCTGGGAAGCCGTCTTAAAAAACCGGATGGTCTGGTCGTGATTCGGAAAGAAGAGGTGGAGGAAACATTAAAAGATCTTCCCGTATCCAAGCTTAATGGCATCGGTCCGAAACTTGGAGAGGCATTAAATTTGATGGGTATCTCCACCTGCGGTCAATTAGGGAAATTTCCGGTTTCTGTTTTATCAAAAAGGTTTGGGGTCATCGGTGAGAGGCTTCATGAGATGGGTTTGGGATTGGATGATTGCCCCGTTCTGCCCTTTGATGAGGAAGAAGATGCCAAATCAATCAGCCACAGCGTCACCCTTGAAAAGGATACCTCTGACCCAGATATTCTGAAGAAGGTTCTTCTCCAGCTTTCGGAGAAAGTCTCCAGAAGGATGAGGAGGGAAGGGTTTTTTGGAAAGAGGATTGCCATTACTGTCCGTTACTCCGATTTTTTTACCTTCTCAAAGCAGAAGACTCTTTCCAAATGGATGAACAACGGGAATGAGATATTCAAACTTGCCTCCCAGATCTTTGAATCGATCCCCCATCCAAAACCGATTCGTCTTCTGGGGGTTGGGGTTTCCTTATTAAAAAAAGAATGGTGCCAGCTGGATCTTTTTGAGAAGAGGGAGAAAAAGGATAATCTCCTCAAGGCTATGGATCGGGTGAACGAAAGGTTCGGAGATTGGACCTTGACATGGGGAGGCCTTTATTAAGGTCAAAGTTCAAAGCTTAGCTGAATCATTAAGGATTACTACGTCAACCTCTCGAAACTCATCTTCTTCTCTTGATTTCGATCCATTGTGCATTGATAACATCACCTGAGCGAAGACCTTTCACTTCAACGTAGGAGCCCACGCTAATTCTTCCGTGTTCTTGATTAATGGCGGTCTCCTTCGTGACAACAACTTTCTGTCCGCTCACTATCCATGTCCCCTCGAAACCTTTGTCCGGCATGCTCTCCACAACTCCATAAAGTTCCCCACTATGGCTTTCTTCATGCCTCCGGCCACCCCTACTATCGCCTCTTGCTGGGGATATAGCTTCGAACAAGGTAAAAAACATCAGAAAAACCAGTAAAGTAATTGCGATGAGTTTCATGATTAACCTTTTAATTCCTCCCTTCCTGAATTAGAAAAGCGTGCAGAACTAATTTCCGCCAAGTCTGGTTACGAAGCACAATTCAGAAACTTATCTTTCAGATGATGCTATTCGTTGTTAGTTACTTCAACCATAGGGAAAAACGCTTCAATTTCCGATCCATCCAACTAACCCCAAATAATGGCCTTTAAAAGGCGTATTATCAAGAATAAAGACTCTATTTTCCTCTCCTGAGGCTAAATCTTTAATCCAAATATATTCCACCCACTCAAAGAGTCCTTTCTTTGAAGAAATCTTCTCCGTAAATGCCATATATTGTCCTGTGGGCGATACTTTAAACCAGTTAAGACCCTCTGATATCTTTAATGGAATTTCTTTTTGAGATTTGTTTATTGGGTTCACTTTATAGATAAAAGATAATATTTCACGATAACCTCTCGATTTAGCATCCCTGAAGATATATGTCCCATCAGGCAGCCCCCCCATGAGTCTCGGAGGACTGTCTGTTGCTCTCCAGAACCCTTTCCCTAAAGGATACAAAGTTAGCCCTTCCGAAAGTTTAACTAAACCTGTTCCATCTTCATTGATAAGGTATGTCCCCCTTTGTTTATACGAATCCTCAGAAGTCATATGCACATCACCCGTATCTAAAGTAAAAAAAAGCCTATTCCCATCTGGTAGCCAACCAACGATAGAGGCGAAACAATCAAGAAATACTTTGCTTAAATCAATTTTGTGTAAAAGTTTTCCTGCCTCAGTTTCATGGATGAAAATGAATGTTTTTTGGTTTAGGTAGTTGATATAGCCAATTTTAGTACCTGCGGAATCAACGAAAATCTCCGCAAGAGACTGCTCGCCAATCACATTGAGAATTTCCCTAAACTTATTTGAGCCATCGGTAGATAGCTCAAAAATGGAGGCTTTATAAGGATACCAACGACCGGGATTGAACCTTTTTTCTACCGCATGAGCAAATATTCTGTTTTTGCTACAAATCAATGCATCCCCGGGATGTCCAGGCATCCCTCGCTTCGGCAGGAGCATAACCCCGGCCTTCTCATCAGAGAAAATAAGACGGCTTTTACTTCTTTCCGGATCAAGTGAAAAAATCTTTGTGTTAACAATGTCGGGATACCGCTGAAAGCTTTCATGGCGGATCGCATACAACAATTTCTCAGCGGCCCAGAGATCAGGTGAAAAAAGAATCAACCAGAAAATCGCGAATGGAACCTTTTGCATTGTCCGAAATCTATGCTTTTTATTAAATATTGTCAAATATCTTGAGAAGTGCACCTCCTATCCTTTAACTGATTCTATATAGGCGGGGTTGAACCTTTTCATCCTTGCTTCTCCTTTCCAAGAGTGTACATTATCATATTTCAAAAAGGATCACTATCAAAAATCTGTATTATTAGGTTAAAGTTTTGTGATGAGAATCTCAGAGGAAGGAGTCCTCACGAAAAAGGAATTGCGGGCTTGTCTGCGAAGAGTGAGGGGGACACCCTATGAGCCGTTGATGATAACAAGTTGAAAGTGAGTATAATGAAAGCATCACGGGCGTGGCAGGGGAGCAGCGCACCAGCACTGTCACGTCTGGGTGAATGTAATGGTTACAATCCGTTTCGATCTACTCTCGGTATGGTCAATTTAGCTTCTATGAAATCCGAGTGACTTACCTTCAAGTATTTAGCAATTTTTCGGATTTCTTCAATTTCATGATAAGATGTTTGTTCTGATGCATTGGCGATTTGAAATAGACACTTTATAAATTGACTGCGTTCCTCGCGTGTTGTTTGCTCAAAAAAACTGTGTGTCAAATAATGGTAGTCAATGCCGTCGGTAACTCTGTTCTGAACAATTTCCGTCAATAGCCTTGCTTCGGATTCTGTCAGACTCCACTCCGATACCAGAACGGAGATAATGGCTGATTGCTCACCTGGTGAAAAATCACCGTCTGTGGCCGCCACCCGCCCGAGCAACGCTGCAGCTGAGCACAACTTTTTCAGATGGCTTTCAGGGATTTGAGAAAACCTGGGATAGTTCGTCTTGAGGTCGTATAGAATCTTGTTGCGAATGAAATCTTCGAGTTGATTCTCCCTCATGCGAGCCTCTTTTTCCGTATTCATCCGTTTCTTAAGAATTCCGCCTGTCAAATTAGAAAATAATGCTAATAGACCTGTTGCTTTATATTCGATCGCCTTCTTAAGTTCATTGAACACCGCCTGTTCGCTCTCGGACACATTTCCATCCGCCCCAAGGAGCATTTCCAACGTCTGCAAGACCAATTCTTTGTCCGATGTGTTGCGTATAGCCGCTATCACATCGTTCAACAGCATTTTTCTCTCCGATTTCTTGACGGGTGAATCCATATAAATCTCAAGTTCGGCCCATTCCCGCGCTGTTAGTTCAGGGAGGGAAAAAAGCAAGTTCTTCAATGCGTTTAACTCAGAGGTGTGAAAATCTCCGTCAGCCCAAGATACTGCGATCATCAACTTTGCCAGTTTGAAAGTAAGTGTTTCGATTGTCCGCATGATATTCCTTTTTGCCGATTATAATATTTATACTCTAACTGTTGCATAAGAATAAGACTTTTTCAAACGTATTTCCCAATGGTCGAAGCAGAGAAGAAAGCTACAGACATTCCAACTGTGTACAAATTAATTTTGTCAAATTGTCAATTGTGCAGGCCGACCCCCGCTTTCGCGCAATGACGCCAGGCCTCATGCTTATACTCCGTTCGCAAGGGCCTCGCCGGGCATTGGCATAACGTTTATTCCCGAAACTGGGTCTCGGGTTTTACTCCTTCATTCAAGACCACCACTTCTACTCTTCTATTTAGCTGCCGCCCTTCCGAAGTATTATTGCTGGCCACAGGGTATTTTTTTCCGTACCCTTTGGGGGTGATCCGTTCCTCCCCAACCCCTTTAGCCACCAGCGCATTTTTCACTGCAACAGCCCGTTTCTCGGAAAGATTAAGGTTATATTCGTCCGACCCCACACTGTCGGTATGGCCTTCAATCAAAACGCTGCGAATTGGATGTTTTTGGAGAAAATCAACCAGTTTATCGACATTTCGGAAGGCCTCTGGCGATAAAGTGGCCTTATCGAATGCAAATAACACGTCGCCAATAGTCAGGACAATCCCTCTTTCGGTCTGCATGGCCTTTAGGTCGGAAAGCTGACTTAAAAGTTCATCGACTTCGGCTTTGGCTTTTTCAGCCGCCTCGGCTTTTGCGGCAGCCTCCCTCCTGGCTCTTTCTGCCTCCCGCGCTCTTGCCTCAGCTTGCATTCTTGCTTGTTCCGCCTCTTGGGCTCTCATCGCGGCTTCTCTATTTGCCTTTTCCTTCTCTGCTGATTCGGCCGAGGCTAATAACCTGGCCTCTTCGGCTTCCCTTTTTGCCCGTTCGGCCTTCTCTGTTGCTAACAGGGCCATCGATCTGGCCTGCTCAGCTTCTCTCGCTCTTGCCTCAGCTTCCCTTTTTGCCAATTCGGCCTTCTCTGCTTCCGACAGGGCCATCGATCTGGCCTGATTGGTTTCCTTTTTCGCCAGTCGGAGTTCCTGCTCCCTCTTTTGGAGGAGAACCTCAGTCTTTTCCTTGTTGAGCGCCTCTATTTCCTTCTCCCTTAATTTTTCTTCAGTAATGGTTAGTGCAATTTGGGATTTTTTCCCCGACAGATAGGCCCTGTGTTCCAGCTCTTGATAATCATCCTGGGCATTATTCTTCTCCGCAAGATCCTTGGCCTCCTCCGCTCTTTGCATGGCCTTTCCGGCCTCGCTCAGGGCATCCGGGGCATAGGTCGCAACATTTGGATCGGCCTTGGCCTGCCCGTAAAGTCTGCGGGCGCTCTCTAATTGGTTTCTGGCCCTTATTTCCTGTAGAGACGGACCGCATCCCGCCATGAAGAAAATGAGTAGGATTAAGGGAGTGAGTACCCCAAATCCTCTATGGATCGATTTAAGCGTAATAAAAATCATCGTCTGTTTCCTCCTTGTTAGAGTTATTGTTTGGACAAGTAGTCAACTTCCTGGCGCAGATCTTTAATGTTTTCGCGCAACTCCTCGGCCATTTTCCTTGCTTTTTCGGAAGCTGCCTTATAGCGGGCATAGTCTGCGTCGATAATAGCCTCCTGAGCCAGGCAGGTGGCCTCGTCGTAGTCCTTTTTATAAGCAGCCTCCCTTGCCTGAGCCAATTTCTCTTCTGCCGCATTCAGCTCACCGGGCGCATTCAGAGTAGCATTACTTTCCGCGGCTTTCCTAATCGCTTCATCACCCTGCAAGATTTTCTCCGGGAGGGTGCCATTGGTTGCGCATCCGCTCGTCAGCAGCAGACCAAAGACCACTAAGACCCAAAACCATTGCAAATGCTTTCTCTTCCTGTTCATCTGGTTCTCCTTTTTTCAGGTATTTTTAATTAATGAGTATTATAAAGGGGACAATGGATAGGATCAATAGGGTTAACCGTGTATTATCTCTCTAAAAAGACCTATTTGGCAGGTAGGGTGATTACGCCGAATCTATGGACTGAAAAGGAGGTCCCCGAATAAACAGGAGCAGGGAAGAGAATGTTTCGAGCAAACACTAGATCTTGCCAGAACCTGCCTCACCTCAAAACTTGCTATGCTATATGTAAGACATATCGAATCGGAACTCGGAATCACTTTTGATTCTAAATTTTTACCCTTTCCATGATTCCTTTTTATCTTCAATGATCTTCTTTAAAACATGGTTTTTGAGTGACCTGTAAGTTTGAACAATGATCTAGGCAAGTTCCGTCATGATAGGGGCAATCAGATTCACAATGAACAAAAGGTTTAAGTCCATAAAGTTTTCCCTCACTTTCAAAATGATCTTGTTCTCTCGTCCACCCGCATCGAGAAATATCTATCTTTTTATTCATACGATTACTTTTTTTGGTATAACGATTCTATTCCCAAAGTCCCAATCTCTGTCAAAATTTGGGTCTTTCCGTCTAAGGATTCAAGCACCACCATATTTTTTATAATTTTTTTAACTCTATATTCGACCCCGTTTATAAGATTCTTATATATTTCTCCTTCTATGGCCTTCATGGGAACATCTCCTGAAAGCATTTCCCGCCTCAAACGAGATAAAATATATGTGCTTGCATACATGTATTTATATTCATGTGTGTATTGTATTTTTATAAAAACAATAAGTCAATATAAAAATTTTTAAAAAATCGGCTGTTTAATAGGAGGGATAGACCTTAAAGACCAATCTTTTAAAAAAGGAATCATCGCAGCTTCTATTCAATGATCAACCCCAGAAACACATAGATTGAAAGGCGAGTTCAAAGTGGATGAGGAAACCAAACCCTACGATCGAGTTACAAATATTCTCGGGACTATTTCGAGCGGTATTTCTGATCGTGGAGAAGCTCACAGAAAATATCTACTGAAAAAGATGAAAGGACATGCGTAATATCTTCTTAGACACCGGACCTTTCATCGCCCTTCTGGACTCGAGGGAAAAAAATCACGGGCGGTGTGTGGCGTTCTTTAAAGATTTTATTGGTAAAAAAACTTCAAAAATTTCCCGAATAATAGGATTCATGACTTTTTTACAACCTCTAATAATTTTTCAACCTGGTATTCGGATTTTTCTTCGGCCTTTTGCCATGTTTGAATCATTGCGTAACATCCTTGTAATTTTTCAACCACGGCGTTAACGGGGCGGAGAGGATCGGAGCCGATTTCCAATGCAGCAATCAGCATCAACCACCATAACATTTCCTCAAAGGCTTCTTTGTTGAACCACCAAATATCGTTATACTGATTTACCTTCAAGAATTGTTGGATCTCACCATCCTTGAGCAATGATTCTAATATCGCATAGGATTGTGTTTGATCGGATCCCTTCACTTCAAACCATCTTTGATGACCCGTAAGCAATTTGGCCAGTATTACTATTCTCCGGGCAGTTGCCTCATCCAATCCCATTTCTTTAAGGACGCCGGATATCGTTCTCCCCAATCTACATTCATCAGTCCAACTGCGACTTAGTCCTGCGAAGTCCATTTGCTGGGCCACCTTGCCAAGGCTATGGATAAATAACCAACTGAAAAGTGTGCTCCAGAAATAGATTGAATCGGTCAATCCATTGTGAAGGTATTCTGCCGCTGCCTTCACTCCTTTGGGTCGGAACTGTGGGTAGCGGCTGGTAATGATGGGTAAGTAAAGGATGGCTTCCAGTTTTCGCCTTACCTCCCTGGCAATCGGTATCTCCTCTTCTCCTGCCCCACTAAATTGTTTGGCTTGTTGGAGGAGGGTTGTTATTTTCCGTTCTATCTCTTCCATGAATGTCTGATCGAGTTGGGCATGTGGCTCGGTGATGTGTGCCTCTATCAAACGATGGAACATGTCAGCATTGACTAATTCCTTAAAAGCATCTTGGAAAGGTTGCAACAATTTTTCTCTCAATGCTTCTTCAATGCTGAGTACGCCGCGGCCATTTAAGTCATCGGTGATTTGGGCATAATGATGCCATGGGTTATCCCGGACTTCTCTAAAATCGATGAATACATGATATTTGTAAGCGCCCAGTTCCACATACAACTTTTTTCCGCACAATTCCCCGCTGTTACGAATGTACTCCAGGCCGGTTACGTTGTCCCTGAAAATGCAATAATAGGCTTGATCATTATGCAACCCAAGACCTTCTCCTAAGTCCTTCTGGACAGACACCCGTTCCTCCCTTTCACCCGTTTTGACGGAATAGGCGACGGAAGAGCGAACCCATCCCCGGGCGGATTCATATTTGTTATGATAGATGACCAGGGCTCGCTCATCACCAGCGCGATTGGAGTAAGCAAAAACATTCTCATTGACCTCCCCCTCTGGAGTGAAAAAATCATAGAACAGGAAATTTTTTACGTCCGAAAAAAGGTAACGGCGCTTCATCAATGGAAAAATCTCCCTTGCATGCCGCTGAATCAATTCTTGGTCGGGCTGTTCATCCCATTTGGCATACCGATATTCCATTCCATATTTTTCATTGAACCCCTCAATCTGGCCATGAGCAAACATGGGGAGTCCGGGCAGGGTCGCCATCATCGTGCACACTCCAAAATACTTATCTCCCTTTCCAAATTGGGTTACAGTCGTTTCTTCATCCGGATTGCTCATGAAATTGACAAACCGTTTAAGGACCTCAGGATTGAATTCAAGAGTATTCTTCATGACGGAACGGTATTTGGCGTTTTCCTCGTCCTTCAACATATTCATAAAAGCGCTGTTGTAAACGCGATGCATCCCCAAGGTTCGAACGAAGTACCCCTCTAATAACCAGAAAGCCTCAGCCAGGAGTAAGGTGTCGGGGGCTTCCTGTGCGACACGGTCCACCACCTGGCGCCAGAATTCTTCGGGCATTAAACGATTGAATTGTTCTCTGGACATGCCATGTTCAGCCCGTGATGGAATTGCTCCCCCTGTTCCCGGGTCCGGAAACCAAAGGCGTTGAAGATGTTTCTTCGTCAGGGTCATGGCCGCATCGAAACGAATGATAGGAAATTTTCGAGCAACGTGAAGGATCGTTTGGATGACGGCCTCTCTCACCTCAGGGTTGAGGTAGTTCAGCTGGGCCGTATCGTTCCAGGGCATTCGAGTGCCGTCATTCCCATGGTAGAGGTACCTTTCATTCCCGCTTCTCCGATCCACTCTTTTGAACACAACGGCGGCATCACTCCGATCGAAATAGTGATCTTCAAGATAGATTCCTACCTCTCTATGCCACGAGAGGTCTGGTCCACTGAAATGATAAACAGGGAAAGGACTGTGATTCAGGGAGATAAACCAATCCGGATGTTCGATGACCCACCTGGAATCAATTCCCACATGGTTGGGCACCATATCGCTGGCCACCCGGATGCCTTGTCTCCAGGCCCGTTCTTTTAAATTCTGAAAGGCTTCCTCCCCCCCGAGATCGCTTGCGATCTGGTAGTCGAACAGGGAATAAGCCGAAGCCACTGCATCGGGATCACCCAGAAGCTCTTTGATTCTTTTTGAGGCAAGGCTTCTCTCCCACACCCCGATGAGCCACAGCCCAGTGAAACCCCAACCGGCTAATCGGTTCAATTCTTCATCAGGAATTTGGTCGAGGCGGTAGATGGAACGCCGATATTTCCTGGAGAGTTGATGAAGCCACACGTAAACATTTTTAGCCATGAGAACCAACCTGGGCATCCACTCAAGATCGAAACTGAAGCGCTCCGGTTCTTCCTCCATCCCAAGATATTCGTAGACCTCCGCAGGAGCACGGCCCCAAAATGCCATTCTCCGTAATTCTGCAATTTCTTCCTCTTTCACGAGGTCAAGACTGCTGAGAAGTCGGAGAAGATAGGAACCCAATAAGTCCCCCCATTTTTCTCGGATGTATTCCAGTTGTCCTGAGAGCGAGTGGGGAACAGCCAGGGCAGGGCTTCGGAGCATGTCCACCAGATTTTGATGATCAGGACCAAACAGAGGTTGGTGGTCAAAGAATGGATGTAGCGCTTCAATGATTTTTAAGTAAACCGTATCCTTTTTCAACCCGGAATCATCGAAAAGTTCGATGAATTGAGAGAAAGCTGGATTCAAGTTGGCAAGCCAGAGCATCAGCATCTCTTCCAATACCATCAGGCGATGAGGGACCCCCGCTGTTTCTCCTTCCAGGTATGTAATGAGTTCCACTTCTCGGCGATAGACAGCCACCGGTGGAAATTCGTCCGCAAATTCTTGAAGGGCTTCATCCACTTCGGATTTGCCGATTTTTTCATTGAGCCAATCCAAGGCCTGCCGCATCACTTTTGAATTTTTTTCATTACGGTACAAACCAACGATGTAATGGAGGATCTCGTCAATTAACCCCATCGCATTAATTTGCCCTGCTTTGATGGCTTGCTCGGGGAAGTTGATCAAATCCCTTTTTTCATTCATTCTCTGGGCAAATAATCTTGTTGCATGAAAGTTGGGGAAAATGACATTCCCACTAAGAGAATATAGGGATTCACCAAATTGGTAGAGGTCCCGTGCTTTCCGGGAGATGTGAAATTCCATGATCACAGCATTTTTCCTATCTTCCATCCCTTCAAATATAGGCCAAACTCTTAACGGACTCAAGAGAAATTATGAAAAATTTATATGACTTGGTCTATAATTATTGTTGCTCATTACTTTTTAAAATGGGTTATATTATCACCGCACGTCAAGGGGTGTTCCTATGACCATCAAAATTTTTTGGAAAGATCCTTACTTAACTCAACTCGAAACACAAATTACTAGTGTAACAGGCAATGATATTACAGTTGAACAAACAATCTTCTTTGCCTTTTCTGGAGGCCAAGAAAGTGATGATGGAACAATAGGAAATCATCGTGTTCTCGAGGCTCGAAAGGAGGGTAAAGAGATTTTCTATACGTTAGAAAAGGGTCATGGATTTAAGCCCGGGGATCCGGTAAAGATGAAGATCGACTGGGAAAGAAGATATAAGCTGATGCGATTGCATTTTGCCGCTGAAATTGTATTAGAATGGGTCTATCAGAATTTGGGGTCCATTAAAAAAATTGGGGCTCATATCGCCCAAGATAAAGCACGAATAGACTTTGAGTGGAGTGAGAATATTTCAAAGGTGTTGCCTGTGATTCAAGAAAAAGTTCTTGAGATGATTGAAGCGAACCAAGAAATTATTAGTGCCTTCAGTGATGAAGAAACAGAAGAAAGATATTGGGAGATTAAGGGATTTGCACGGGTTCCCTGCGGGGGGACTCACTTAAGGAGAACTGGCGAAATTGGAGAAATCGAGTTAAAGCGTAAAAATCCAGGGAAAGGTAAAGAGAGAATTGAAATTACTGTAACTGAAAATTCTATTGAAGGGATGGAACGTCCCGCTTGATCCATCGGATAACCAAAGTGGTGTTATGGGATACCCTCCTCCGACTGAGATGGAATTGGCGATTGCGCCATATGATGACGGTGTCATCGACCCGCCGGGTTGAGTTTTTTCACGACCATTTCATCTCAAGGCAAATTCAGATAATTTAACGAACCGAAACCCCCTCTTTTTTAATTCCGGGAGAGTCTCGATGAGACCCTCTGCGGTTTCGCTTTCAGGATAATTCATATGCATGAGAATGATGGATGAGGCAGGAGCATTCCATAACGCTTCTTTCACCTGCTTCTTTGAGTAGGTGGCACCCGCATCCCCCCGGACACTAAAAGAGACCACTTCATAGCCTAAGGCATTGGCGATCTCCACACAGATTTCGTCACAATAAGAGGTCCCAGGCCGATAATATTTTGGTTTGTGGCCGGTCAGCATCTGAATTTTTAAGGCATTCCGCTCCATTTCATTAAAAATTTCTCCCACGCTCTTCGTCCCGACGATCCCGTAAGCAGAACGGCCAACGGCGGAGCATGGTTTATGATTGAAGCCGTGATTTTCAATCTCGAATAAGGGATGGCCTGACCATTTCTTAAAGATCTCTGGATTGGCATCGATCCATTTGCCGCTGATAAATAGGGTGGCAGAGATTTTTTCACTCTCCAGATACTGGATCAGCATGGCATCATAGCCCGAGCCCCTTGGGCCGCCACAGGCATCAAAAGTCAAGGCTAACACTTTCTGGTCTGTGTTGAGCCTGGTTTTAACCCCTTTTACTCTTTCTCCCCATTCTTTTGGAACTCTATCAGCAAATCTTGAGAGAATTTTTTCTTTTGTCTGTATTTCTTGAGACTGTCCCGAATCCATGACCAATGGGGACGAAATCATCAAAAGAATCAAAAGGGTGAGGATCGTCTTACCTTTATCTCCTTTCACGTTTTTTCCCCTCGCCCATCGCTCTCATGGATTGTAACATCAGGGTTGACAACTTCCTCCCATTCATTCTATTTTTAAGACGTCGGGCTCCAGAGCTTGATTCATTATATCAATCGGGAAAGAGATGATCAAGATTGGCACAAGTGGTTTTTCTTTTGCGGATTGGAAGGGAACCGTTTATCCCATAGGGATTCGGGAAAGGGATATGTTGACCTTCTATGAAAAAGAGTTAGGATTTAATATCCTGGAGGTCAATTTCACCTATTATACTCTTCCCTCTCAGAAGAGCCTGGCTGCGATGTCCCAGAAGACATCCGATGGTTTTGAGTTTGTGGTGAAGTCTTTTAAAGGGATGACCCATGAAATTTGGGATAAAGGGACCGGGACAAGGGTCGATAATCAGGAGATCTTTAAGAAATTTAAGTATAGCCTTATCCCCTTACTTGAGGATAAGAAACTCGCCTGTGTCTTGGCACAGTTCCCTTACGGGTTTTTCCCCAATCGAGAAAATTTAGATTATCTCGGAAGGTTCAAAGAAGAGATGATGGATCTTCCGCTGGTGATGGAGTTCCGGAACAAGGCCTGGCTGAAAGAACAGACCTTTCGATTTTTAGAGAAGAATGAGATCGGATTTTGCGTCGTTGATGAACCCAAACTTTCCCAGTTGATGCCCTACCAGCCAAGGATGACTTCGGAGATTGGTTATTTCCGATTTCATGGCAGGAATTCTAACTGGTTCAATGTCCCCACCTCCGTGAGGTATGACTATCTTTATAACGAAGAAGAACTGAAGGGATTCATTCCGGACATCAAGGATATTTCTAAAAAGACGGTAAAGACGTTGGTCTTTTTTAATAACTGTCATGCGGGCTCTGCGGCTAAAAATGCCGCTCAGATGGCAAAGATGCTTATGAATGCATAGGGTTGAAGGGGTCAAGGGGCCAAGGGTTCCAGCTAAGAATTAAAAAAACTTGAATCCTGGAACCCTCGAATCCTCGAACCCTTTCAAGGGAGGAAAATAGTAATGGAGATCGATTTCAATAAAGGCGAAGGGCTCATCCCGGTAATCATCCAGGATATTGCCACCCACGAGGTCCTGATGTTGGGCTACATGAATCGAGAGGCGTGGGAGAAAACGATGGAGACAGGAAGGGCGTCCTTCTGGTCGAGGTCTCGCAAGAAAATTTGGATTAAAGGGGAAACTTCAGGACATTATCAGGAAGTGAAAGAAATCCGCCTCGATTGTGATGGTGATACCCTTCTGCTGAAAGTGGATCAGATCGGAGGGGCGGCCTGCCATACGGGTTTTCGAAGTTGCTTTCATCAACGCTATGAAAAAGGGGAATGGAAGGTCTTCGAAAAGAAAATCTTTGATCCGAAGGAGGTATATGGAAAGTGAAGATACTGAAGATTGGAATTCCCAAAGGAAGTCTGGAGAATGCCACCATCGAGCTCTTTAAGAAATCGGGTTGGAGGATTTCGGTGAGTTCTCGAAGTTATTTTCCCATTGTGGATGACGATGAGATTCGCTGCACCTTGGTCAGGGCTCAGGAGATGTCAAGGTTTGTCGAGACAGGGACCCTGGATGCGGGGCTGACCGGGAAGGATTGGATTCTGGAAAATGGTTCGGATGTCGTCCTCGTTCAGGATTTGATTTATTCCAAAACAAGCACTTCCCCTGCCCGATGGGTTTTGGTTGTGACGGAAGATTCTCCCATCCATCGATTGAAAGATCTGGAGGGGAAAAAGATCTTCACGGAACTGGTGAGTTTTACCAAACGATACTTTGCCGAACGAAAGATCAAGGTTGATGTGGAGTTCTCATGGGGGGCGACAGAGGGAAAGGTGATTGCAGGATTATGCGATGCCGTGGTCGAAGTGACGGAGACCGGAAGTACGTTGAGGGCCAATAAACTACGCATCGTGGAAGAACTCCTACAGACCAATACCCAGTTGATCGCCAATCGGGAATCTTATCAAGACCCGTGGAAGAAGGAAAAGATTGAACAGATCTCGCTTCTTCTTCAGGGAGCCCTCCGAGCGGAAGGAATGGTAGGGCTTAAGATGAATGTTTCGGCCAATGATCTCAAAAGTGTGATTGAGATTCTTCCCAGCATCACCGCTCCCACGGTTGCTAATCTCTTCCAGACCGATTGGTTTTCTGTGGAGACGATCATCTCTGAGAAGGTCGTTCGGGAACTCATCCCAAAATTACAAAGACGGGGAGCCATCGGGATCATTGAATATCCGCTCAATAAGGTGATCTGAGAGTGAAACCGGGTGAAGTAATAGGGTGGTAATACAATTCTGTGTAAAGGCTTGTTGAGAAGAGAATTTATTCCTGCCGAATGCCAAATTTCCGCTAAGTGGAAGATTTCCTGAATGCAGCCGCTGTCCTGCCGGTATATCTTTTGAACGTTCTCAGAAACTGAGACTCGCTACCAAACCCTGCTTCCCGCCATATTGCTGATATTTTTATATCCTCTTTCTCATTCAGCAGATGCTTTGCTTTTTCAACCCTCAGCCTGTTAATATGCTCACCAATACTATGCCCTGTCTCTTTCTTGAACTTCTTTCCCATGTATTCCCTTGAAGAGAAAACCTGCTGTGCAAGATCCCTGGGCCGGATAGGTTCTGTGTAGTGACACCCGATGATTTTCATCAATTTCCCGACCGGTGCGCTGAGACCATCCGGGGAGCCGGGTTTTAAACGGCCTGCCCCTAAATGCCCCGATTCGGCGGTCTCGTTCAGCATTTCTTTCACGTTTTGAAGCAACTCAATAGAATCAAAAGGTTTCCTTATGTAACCCTGAACCGTCAGGCCGGCGCACTTCTCTGCCCTTTCGATTGTGCTATAGGCTGTCACCACAATCACAGGGACTGTTTTTGAGAACCTCCGGATGGATCTCAGGACTTCGGTACCATCCATTTCGGGCAACCTCAGATCCAACAGGACCAGATCCACCTGGACACTTCTTAAAAGGTTCAGGCCCTGTTTGCCATCGCTGGCCTTGAATACATTAAAGTCGCTCTTAAAAAGCTCTTCAAGGGATTCCAGCATCCCCTGTTCATCATCAATAACCAGAATATTCTTTCTCAACATCTCTTGGACGTTATGCAAATCCATTCCCGTTCCGTCTATCGCTGCAGCTTCCAAACCTGTCGTTTTCCACCCGGGTCCGGACACCCGGAAACCGGAGGATTCCGTTTTTGCAAAGATTTACTTCGGGAAAACGGTTTTCCGAATTTCCGGTCCAATTGACGGACCATATGGTGTTCTTCAAAAACAACCCGTCGAGGTATTTATATCAAAACAATTCGCTTTGTCAAGCCATTGGAGATTTATTGGATACTTATTCTGTTCATAGCCTGATGGCCCTTTCTTCCGTCACTTTCAGATATGCATGTCTCGTTATGCGGGAGATTGTTCTCGTTTTGACTATAAATGGTCTCGTTCTGCAGGCAGAAAACCATTGACAAAAAGAGTCAAAAGGGAGTACGAATGGTTGCACAAGCACCTTTTTTCTATGGCAGAGGGGGGGAAGAAGGTGGAAAGAGATTTAAAGAGCCTGGTTTTCGAAATGTGGAGCCAGGCTTTTTGTTTTATGGGGAAGAGAAGTCCTTTCAATGGTTTAAGAAATCTTTTTACTGGGTTTCACTCAGAAGCGAAAGGAGAATACCATGCTTTCCTCATTTACGACGGCCCGCTTTCATAATTTTATATGGTTCTTGATCTTTACCTTTACCCTCTACACATTAGCGAAATGGTAAATTTATATTGGTACATCTTGCCAGGGGGAAATGATGAACAAAGATACTTATGACAAAAGTTACATAAAAAAGTCTCAGAAGTTTATAACTATTTTGGGCTATGTTTTTGTTCTTATGTTCATTGGGTGTCTTTATACTATTTATGTTTCTTTAACATATTTCCACGCTCGTAGTGTTTATTTTGGGATTGTGATCGGGATCTGGTACCTTCTAACCGGAATTGGCCTTTTAACTAGAAAAAAAATTGGATATTATTCTTTAAAATTAATACTGTATGTTTTTTTGATCGGTTTTCCTATCGGAACGATCATTTCTTATAAAATCCTAAAATATATTAAAAAACAAAATTTAAAAAATTTTTTTGAAGCTAAATTCTAACACAGGAATAAAGTTTCCTGAATAGAGAATATAACGTTGTTGACTAAGCCAGTACTTCCTGCCCCTAAATTCGATAATCCTGACTCTAATCATGATAGTTCAAACCCCGCTAATTCTAATCCCGATAGCCCTAATTCTCCTAGTCCAGATACTCCCAGTCCCGATGATTCTGGGATATGGTAAATGAGTTTTTTCAGAAATGAATAAACTTAAATAAGGGGTCAGGTCTCAACTCTTGACATAGATTAAATAATGTGGTAAGGAAGGGTAAAAACGTTTTGGAGAGATCGACTTGGCAAGACCCCTGAG
>Ga0209164_1001213_pt1 | contig 35952 bp, 27 predicted proteins | sample MTBNYHSulfiMetaG_FD_187458 | JGI IMG/M metagenome (GOLD analysis project Ga0209164, IMG submission 187458) | Enrichment culture microbial communities from rom New York Harbor, USA that are MTBE-degrading - MTBE-NYH (New York Harbor Sulfidogenic)... | ecosystem: Environmental > Aquatic > Marine >... | reverse complement strand
GGTATTTTTTTGTACGACAAATATCCAATCTGTCGCTATACTGATATACGTCTGACGGAGGATAGGGCAACGCTGGGAAGCGACCCGAGCGCCGTCAGAATCTCGGAGCATGGGGCGGTGATTTTCACCGCCTTGCTCTGTTGTATCATGCTCTGAGACTAAAGCGATAAATCCCAGCCCGCCAAAGGCGGGCTGTTCTTAACCCGAAACGTTGCGCTTCAGATTAAAATGCGCCAAATTAAAAACCTTCGTGTTTCTCGGTGTGCTCGGTGCCTTCTATATTAATATACAATGTTTTGTTATTTAATCTTAATCGGTGTAATCCATGCAATCCGTGGTTATATTATCCCTCTGAAATCTGATATTTGAGATCTTATATTCTGTAAATTTTGCCTGCCTCGTCGTAGCCCCTGGCGAAGACGGGTTAATCATGTTAAAATATTTTATTCTTATGGATTAGCATTAGCTTATTAGCGTTTCGCGGTTAAATTTCTTTGGTTTATTCTGCTTTCTTGTCCCGTGAAATCTTGAATATGAAATTTTAAATCCTGTTATCCTGTCTAAAATCTTATCTCTTTTCTTTGCGCCTCTGCGCCTCTGCGGGATAAATAAGTATTATTTATTAGTTAGTTTGGAAGTTACTATAAGGTAAAATCACCCGCACCACTTCATCTGAAATCTGAGATCTGAAATCTGAGATTTAAATCCTGTTATCCCGTCAAAATATTTTATTCTTATGGATTAGCGTTTATTGGCGTCAATTAGCGGTTTAATAATTCTTTAATCTGCGTCAATCGGCGTAATCTGCGGATAATATTTTTTCTTGGCGCCTCTGTGTCTTCGCGGGATAATAATTATTTCTTCTCCGGCTGGGCGACAGACACTATCACGTATTATCCTTCACCAACCGATCTTAACTTTTATCTTTTAACTGTAATTTTTAACTTTACCTTTTTAACTTTAAACTTTTTACGTTGGAAGTTGAGCTTCTATTTTATAGCTTACTCCGCCTCGCCGGCGGCCTCCCCGAACCACATCAAAAACCCCCTCGAAAACCAGCGAAAAGTCGTAAAATCCGACAAAACCCCGTAATTTATCGTTAAAAACTTGTAGAAACTACCCAAATGATCCCTATTTTCGGGCTGCCGGCGACCGTTTATGCCATGCCGGACCAGAAATTTGCCTATTTTTTACCCTCGAATGCCCGTTTTTGCCCGAAATTGCCATTTTTAACCAGATATTTGCCCCTTTTTACGCCATGAATTCTTACATTGTGCGGAATTTACGTGACATTATTGTAACTATTTCAAGTTAAAAGTTACATTTTTGTCGCTTATTTTTCGACCATTTTTTTGCCTGTCAAATATAACCTCTTGTCATAAAATGACTTATTGTTTACTCTGGAATTGGCATAAAGATTGCTAAATAGATGCAGATATATATTACCGATAGGATAGAATAATGATGAATAAACAGAAGGTAAGTATCATAACTATCGTATTAATCACCGTTTGGGTCATGCCAGTCATGGCTGGCGCCCAAACCGCCGGCGGGTCATTAATATCTGATATAGGCGAATTAAGGCAGTGGCTGGATACGGTGTGGGTGCTGCTGGGGGCGTTTTTGGTGTTCTTCATGCAGGCGGGGTTCGGGATGGTGGAGTCCGGCTTCATCCAGGCTAAGAATACCTGCAACATCCTGACGAAGAATTTCCTGGATTTCTGCCTGGCGTCGCTGGGTTTTTTCCTCATCGGTTATGCCCTGATGTTCGGCGACGGCAATGACTTTATCGGGATAAAGGGGTGGTGCCTGCTGGGTCTAGAGCCCACCGCCAACGGCATTCCGCTGTATGCGTATTGGCTGTTTCAAGCGGCGTTCTGCGGGGCGGCGGCGACGATCGTGGCGGGCGGGATGGCGGAACGAATGAAATTCCCGGCGTACCTGGCCTACTCCTTTTTGATATCGGCTTTTATCTACCCCATCATCGGGCACTGGATCTGGGGGGGCGGTTGGCTGAGCCGAATGGGCTTCGCCGACTTCGCCGGCTCGACGGTGGTGCATACGGTGGGAGGTTTCGCCGCCCTGGTGGGCACCAGCATGCTCAAGCCGCGGCTGGGAAAATTCGGTATCGACGGCAAGCCAAACGTCATCGCCGGGCATAATATCCCCCTGGCTAGTCTGGGGGTGTTTATCCTCTGGTTCGGGTGGTTCGGCTTTAACGCGTGCTCGACGCTGAAAGTAGGGGACGGCAGCTTAATCAGCAGAATCGCCCTCAATACCAACCTGGCAGCGGCGCTGGGAGGAATGGTCGCCATGATCACCGCCTGGAAGAGATACGGTAAGCCCGACCTGTCGATGGCGATGAACGGGGCACTGGCGGGACTGGTGGCGATAACGGCACCCTGCGCTTACGTGGAGCCGTGGGCCGCGATCACTATCGGAGCGATTGCCGGATACCTGGTGATCCGAGGGGTGGAACTATTGGATAAGCTGCAGATCGACGATCCGGTGGGGGCGTTTCCGGTGCACGGGATTTGCGGGGTGTGGGGCACACTATGCATCGGCATCTTCGGCAAAAGCGCGTTGGGACTGGCCAATAACGGCCTGATCTACGGGGGAAACCCGCTGCAACTGGGCATCCAGATGGTCGGCAGCGCCAGCGCCATCGCCTTCGTAGTGATAAGTATGGCAGTGGTGTTTAAAATGATCGATCTTACCATCGGGCTGAGAATCGGCAGGGAAGAGGAGCTGCGCGGACTGGATATCGGAGAGCATGGGATGGAGGCCTACGGCGGGTTCCAGATATTCAGCACGGTATAAATAAGGTGAGAAAGTTCGAAAGTAAGAAAGTGGGAAAGTGAGAAAGTAAGAAGATAAGAAAAAAAGACTATGAAACTGATAATTGCTTATATTCAACCACATAAATTAAATGACGTTAAGCGCAGCTTGTATAAGGAGCAGGTGTGCAAGATGTCGGTGACTAACGCCCTCGGCTGCGGGGAGCAGCACGGCTATCAGGAGAGCTATCGCGGCATCAAGTTTGAAGTGAACCTGCTGAAAAAAGTGCGGCTGGAGATAGCGGTGAATGAAGATTTCGTGGAAAAAACCGTCAACGCCATCATCGAAGGGGCCAAGACCGGCCAGATCGGCGACGGCAAGATATTCATAGTGGACCTGCCGGAGTGCATCCGCATCCGCACGGGGGAAAGAGGCGGAAAGGCGATCGGGTGAGAAAGTAAGAAAGTGGGAAGGTGGGAAGGGAAAGATAAAGAAGTGTGAAAGGTGCGAAAAGTGTGAAAGGTGTGAAAAGGAAATGGTGCGAGATTTCGCACCCTACAAATAATTAACCCAATGATTATCTTACACCTAGACACAGAGATATTTGGACGAGATACGATAAATAATCTGCGAAAGTTAACCTTATCAGTTATATAATAATGATATGAAAGGGAAAAAATAATGACACCGAAAGAATTTTTCGATTTCGCCAAGAAGAATAACGCCCGGATGATCGACCTGAAATTTGTCGACCTATTGGGCACCTGGCAGCACTGCTCCTACCCCACGTCCATCTGGGACGAGGGGACGTTCACCGACGGGGTCGGCTTCGATGGCTCAAGCATTCGCGGGTGGCAGGGGATCCACGTGTCGGATATGCTGGGAGTACCGGACGCTGATACCGCGGTTATGGACCCATTTTTCCAGGAGCCAACCGTCAGCGTGATCGCTAATATCATCGATCCCGTCACTAAAGAGAACTACAGCCGGGATCCGCGTTACGTGGCCCGCAAAGGGGCTGAGTATTTGCGGCAGACAAAAATCGCCGATACCTGCTACATCGGGCCGGAACCGGAATTCTTCATCTTCGACCAGGTCCGCTACCAGCAGAACCAGCATACGGGGTTTTACGAGATCGACTCGGTGGAAGGGGCGTGGAACACGGCCCGATTCGAGGAACCCAATCTGGGGTACAAACCCAGTTTCAAAGGCGGGTACTTCCCGGTAAGCCCTACGGATACCTACCATGATCTGCGGGGCCAAATGGTCAAAGAGCTGGAAAAAGTCGGCATCGTCGTCGAGGCCCATCACCATGAAGTAGCCACCGCCGGTCAGAGCGAGATCGATATGCAGTACGCCGATCTGGTGAAGATGTCGGACCAGTTCATGTGGTATAAATATATCGTCAAAAACGTGGCCAAGAAACACGGTAAGACGGTAACCTTCATGCCCAAGCCCATCTTCCAGGACAACGGCAGCGGGATGCACTCGCACTTTTCACTGTGGAAGGACGGTAAGCCTTTGTTCGCCGATTCGGCCAGCGGGTACGCGGGTCTGAGCAAGATCGGGTTATATTCCATCGGCGGGATTCTCAAACATGCCCCGGCAATTTTAGCCTTTGCAGCACCGACGACAAATTCGTATCGTCGGCTGGTGCCGGGATTCGAGGCGCCGGTCAACCTGGTAATGAGCGCCCGGAACCGCTCAGCGGCGGTGCGGATACCCATGTACTTCGATAACCCCAAGGCCAAACGGCTGGAATTCCGCTGCCCGGACCCGACGGCTAACGGCTACCTGGCCTGGACGGCCATGCTGATGGCGGCTATCGACGGCATCCAGAACAAAATCGATCCGGGTCAGCCGCTCGACCGCGATATTTACGATATGACAGCGGAAGAACTGGCCCAATATCCCAAAACCCCCGGCGAACTGGCGGAGGCGATCAATGCCCTGGAAAAAGACCACCAGTTTCTAACGGCGGGCAGGGTTTTTACCGATGATTTGATCGAGACCTGGATCAACTGGAAACGGGAAAAGGAGCTGCAGGAACTGTCCCTGCGGCCACATCCCTATGAGTTTTATTTGTATTACGATAGCTGAAAAAGCATAAAGTGAGAAGGTGGGAAAGTAAGAAGGTGGGAAGGAATCCTAATTGGCGAGATTTGGATAAACAGGTGATTGCTTTACTTTGCTCGCAACGGCAAATAATAGGTGACTGTCACTATTAAAAAAAGACAATATTTAAGAAAAAGGACAGATTTTATCTGATACGATGCAGCGAAGAAATCAAGATGAAGGATTATACGAGCAGCGGCGGGAACACGACGGCTGCGGTATTGGGGCCGTGGTCCGGATCGACGGTAAGCCGGACCACTCGATTATCGAATATGGTAATCAGATCCTGCTGAATCTGCGCCATCGCGGGGCCGCCGGTGCGGATGAGATCACCGGCGACGGGGCGGGCATCTTGTTTCAGATTCCCCATGAATTCTTCGCCGTCCAATGCGATCGGCTGGGATTTTCCCTGCCGGCGGTCGGCAAATACGGGGTGGGCATGGTGTTCGGCAGCCAGGACGGTCAGCTCCGCCGGGAATGCGATCAGGCCCTGGAGGATTCCATCAGTTATTATGGTTTGAAGGTGTTAGGGTGGCGTGAGGTGCCGACGTCAAACCAGTGTCTGGGCAAAACAGCGCTCCAGGCGGAGCCTTCGATAAAACAGATTTTTGTGGACGGCGGCGGACTGGAAGATGAACTGCTGGAACAAAAGCTATATCTCGCCCGGAAGCGGGCGGAAAAACTGGTCCGGAAGAAATTGGGACAAAAAGGGGATGATTTCTATGTAAATTCGCTTTCCGGCAGGACCATTTGCTACAAAGGGATGTTCATGGCGGAGCAACTGTTTGGCTATTATCCCGACCTGTCCGATCCGCGGGTCCACTCGGCCCTGGCCATCGTTCATCAGCGTTACAGCACTAATACCTTCCCCAACTGGCAACTGGCCCAGCCGCTGCGTTGCATTGCCCATAACGGGGAAATCAACACCTTAAGCGGCAATCGGAACTGGATGCAGGCCCGCCAGATGAAAATGTCCAGTGAAAGTTTCGGGGAGCACATCCAGGATTTGCTGCCCATCCTAACGCCGCAGGCGAGCGATTCCGCCTGTTTTGACAATGTGCTGGAACTATTGGTTCGGGCGGGCAGGAGCCTGCCGCATTCGATAATGATGATGATACCGGAGGCTTTCGGGTCGCGTTACCATATCAGCACGGATAAGCGGGCCTTTTATGAATATAATGCCTCCACCATGGAGCCTTGGGACGGCCCGGCGGCGCTGGTGTTTACCGACGGGAGGATTATCGGGGGGACACTGGATCGCAACGGCCTGCGACCCTGCCGCTGGCTGGTTACCACCGACGGACTGGTGATTATGGCCAGCGAGGCGGGGGTGGTGCAATTTCCGCCGGAACAAATCCGCCGTAAGGGGCGTCTTCAGCCGGGCAACATGTTTCTGGTGGATACCGTGGAAGGCCGAATAATCTCCGACAATGAGATAAAGAGCAAGGTGGCCCGGCAAAAACCATATCGCCGCTGGCTGGAGGAAAATAGAATTGAGCTGCGCGGCCTGTTTGACGCACCTAAATTGCAATATAGCGACCCCCAAACCCTGGGGCAAAGATTTCGCCTGTTCGGCTATACTCGCGAAGATTTAAAAATGATTCTGCTGCCGATGACCTTAAACGGACAGGAACCAATCGGCTCCATGGGAAATGATACGCCGCTGGCGGTGCTCTCGGATCGGCCCAAACTGTTGTTCAACTACTTCAAACAGCTTTTCGCCCAGGTGACCAATCCGGCGATCGATCCTTTACGTGAGGGGTTGGTTATGAGCCTGATGACCTTTGTGGGCAAAAAGCAGAATCTCCTGGAGGAAACCGCCGGGCACTGCCGCCAGCTTAAACTGCCCCACCCCATTCTGGCTAATGAGGATATCGAGCGGCTCCGCACCGCCAAAAGAGGGGATTTGAAGGTAGCAACAATCTCGGCGGTCTTCGATACTAAAGCTGCTAATGTTACCAATAGTATAAGGGGGGCGCTGGTCGAACTGGTAGAAACCGCCGAAGAGGCCATCAGGAAAGGCGCCTCGCTGATAATAATCAGCGACCGGCAGGTTTCCCCGAGCAAGGCCCCTATCCCTTCGCTATTGGCCACCGCGGCGGTGCATCAGGGATTGCTCAATCGCGGCCTCCGCGGTGAGGCAGGGTTGATCGTCGAAAGCGGCGAGCCGCGTGAGGTGATGCATTTTTGCCTTTTATGCGGCTTTGGCGCTAATGCGATAAACCCCTATCTGGCCTTTGAAACACTCAACTATCTCCGTCAGGAAGAGGAATTCCCCGCGGAGATGGAACCTTCCCAGATAGCAGACAACTATATTGCGGCGGTCAAGAAGGGCATACTAAAAACCATGAGTAAGATGGGCATTTCCACCCTCCGCAGTTATACCGGGGCGCAACTGTTCGAGGCGGTAGGGTTAAATCGCTCATTTGTGGATGAATATTTCACCGGCACCAGCTCGCGGATCAGCGGTATCGGATTGGCGGAAATCGCCCAGGAGGCCCTGGCCCGTCATAATGCCGCTTTCCAGCAGCGCCCGGCTGGGGCGCTGGAACTGGAATTTGGCGGGGAATATCGCTGGCGAAATAATAGCGAAGGACATCTGTGGAATCCGACGACCGTATCGCGACTGCAGCACGCGGTTAAATATGAAGACCAGCAGGCCTACAATGATTACGCCCAGGCGGTGAACCAGCAGGCGCGAACACTTTATACGCTGCGGGGGCTTTTTGAATTTGTACCCGGTGAGCCGGTGCCGCTAGCCGAGGTGGAGGAGGCGGCGGAAATTGTGAAGAGATTCTGCACCGGGGCGATGAGCCATGGCTCGATCAGTAAGGAGACGCACGAATGCCTGGCGGTGGCGATGAATCGCATCGGGGGGATGAGCAATACCGGCGAAGGTGGCGAAGACCCGGCCCGCTATTCACCCCGCCCCAACGGCGATCTGGCTAATTGTGCCATTAAACAGATCGCCAGCGGCCGATTCGGCGTTACCTTGAATTACCTGGCCCATGCCCAGGAGCTGCAGATAAAAATCGCCCAGGGCGCCAAGCCGGGCGAAGGCGGGCAGTTGCCCGGCCAGAAGGTAACGGAAGAAATCGCCCGCCTGCGCCACTCCACGCCGGGGGTGACTTTAATCTCGCCGCCGCCGCATCACGATATCTATTCCATTGAGGACCTGGCCCAGTTGATTTACGATCTCAAATGCAGTAATCCCACCGCCAGGGTTTCGGTTAAGCTGGTGGCGGAAGTGGGGGTGGGGACCATCGCGGCGGGAGTGGCTAAAGGCAACGCTGACGAGGTACTCATCAGCGGCCATGACGGCGGCACGGGCGCCAGTCCCCTTTCTTCCATCAAACACACCGGCTGCCCCTGGGAACTGGGGCTGGCGGAGACGCAGCAGGTGCTGATATTGAATAATCTGCGGGACCGCATCCGCCTCCAGGTGGACGGCCAAATCAAGACCGGCAGGGACGTCGTGATCAGCGCCTTGCTTGGGGCTGAGAGATTCGGCTTTGGCACCGCCGCTTTGGTGAGCCTCGGCTGCACCTTGCTGCGTAAATGCCACGAGGGGGCCTGCCCCTTCGGGATCGGCACCCAGGATCCCAAGCTGCGGAAGCGGTTTGCCGGCAAACCGGAATATGTCACCCGCTTTATGTATTTCGTGGCGGAAGAGGTCCGGCAGATCATGGCGGAGCTCGGATGCAAAAAATTTGAGGATCTGATCGGCAGGACGGATAAGCTGCAAACCCGAAAGGCAATCGAGCATTGGAAGGCGAAGGGACTGGATTTTTCCGCTATTTTTTATCAGCCGGCTCTTTCCGACGGCCATGCCCGAAGATGCACTAATCCCCAACCCAACAAACTTGCGGATCATCTTGATTGGCAGATTTTGCCAAAAGCGGCACCCGCCCTCGAAAACGGGGAAAAGACGATAATCGAAATGGCCATCCGCAACACCAACCGGACAGTGGGGGCGATTTTAAGCAATCGCGTTATCCAAAAATATGGCGAAAAGGGCTTGCCCGACGACAGCCTGCGGATCGCCCTATATGGCTCAGCCGGTCAAAGCTTCGGGGCGTTTCTGGCGCCAGGCGTTACCCTACAGCTAATCGGCGAAAGTAACGATTATCTGGGCAAGAGCCTTTCCGGCGGAAGAATCATTGTGCAAACGCCGCCCGGCTCGCCTTTTATGAGTCAGGAAAATATTATTGTCGGTAATACCGTGCTGTACGGCGCTACCGCCGGGGAGGTCTTTATCAACGGGATGGCCGGCGAGCGCTTCGCCGTGCGCAACAGCGGGGCTACCGCGGTGGTGGAGGGCGTAGGCGATCACGGCTGTGAATATATGACCGGCGGACTGGTCGTAGTGCTGGGCAAGACCGGCTGCAATTTCGCGGCGGGAATGAGCGGGGGACTGGCTTACGTGCTCGACGAGATGCAGCTTTTTGATACGCTGTGCAACCTTGACCTGGTAGAGCTGGAAAGCGTGTGGAAAAAGGAAGATAAAGACCTGTTGTACGATTTGATTCAACAACATCTCAAATGGACGGCCAGCGAACGGGCCAAATATATTTTAGAAGCCTGGCCCGACATGGTGGGCCGATTTGTCAAGGTGGTGCCGATCGATTACCGTCAGGCCCTGGAAAAAATGCGGGCTGCCGAACAGCGCGATACCGATACGACACCGGCCACAGAAGAGGTCTTTGCATGAACGAGATCAACGGCTTTTTAAAATATAAACGCCAGGAAGTGTCTCATCGGCCGATCGAGGAACGAATCCACGACTTTGCCGAGCTTGACCTGCCGCTGACGCCGGAGCAGATACATCAGCAGACCGCGCGCTGCATGGACTGCGGCATACCCTTCTGTCACGGGATGGGCTGCCCCTTAAAAAATTACATCCCGGACCTTAACGAGCTGGTGTACAAAGGCCAATGGCAAGAAGCTTGTGAATTACTCCATTCCACCAACAACTTTCCGGAAATTACCGGCCGAGTCTGCCCTGCTCCCTGTGAAACTTCCTGTACCCTTTCGATTAATGATGAGCCGGTCTTGATCCGGCATATTGAATTTCAAATTGTGGAGCGCGGCTTTCGCGAGGGCTGGATCAAGCCACTGCCCGCCAAGCGAAAAACCGGCAAGAAGGTGGCGGTGATCGGCTCGGGCCCGGCGGGTCTGGCTCTGGCCCAGCAACTGGCCCGCGAGGGCCATAAGGTAGTGGTCTTCGAAAGAGATGAGCAAGCAGGGGGATTGCTCCGCTATGGTATCCCGGATTTTAAGCTGGATAAAAGCATTATCGATCGTAGATTGCAGCAGCTCGCCGCAGAAGGGGTGGAATTTCAAACCGGAGTGAATGCCGGCGAAGACATTTCCGCCCGTTATCTGCAAAAGATGTTTGATGGTATCTGCCTGGCGCTGGGCGCTTCGCAGCCGCGAGACCTTAATGTGCCCGGCAGAGGATATGACAACATCTTGTTCGCCATGGATTATTTGAAGGCGCAAAATCAACATTACTGCGGCGCGGCGGTAAATGAATCCCCCATTATCAGCGCCAAGGACAAAGTCGTCGTGGTAATCGGCGGAGGTGATACGGGAAGCGACTGCGTGGGGACCGCCCGCCGGCAGGGGGCGAAACAAATTTACCAACTGGAAATCCTGCCCCAGCCCGCGGAAGAACGCCCGCCGGATACCCCCTGGCCGATGTGGCCCCGCATTATGCGAACCACTTCTTCCCATGAAGAAGGCTGCCAGCGGCGCTGGAGCGTAATTACCAAAAATTTCTCCGGCGTCGGAACCCGCGTTAGTCAACTGCACTGCTGCCAGGTAGAATGGATAAGGCAAAACGGCGCCTGGCAGCTAAATGATCTGCCCGGCACCGATTTCACCCTGGATGCCGACCTGGTACTGTTGGCCCTGGGGTTTCTCCACGTTAGCCATAACGGCCTGGTAAAAGAATTGGGTTTGCAGCTTGACTCGCAGGGCAATCTCGCGGTACGCAACTATCAGACCAACGAACCATGGGTATTTGCCGCCGGCGACGCCGTTAGCGGAGCCTCGCTGGTGGTGCGGGCGATCGCCAGCGCCCGGGAGGCAGCGGCGGTGGTGGCTGGCTGGTTACAAAAGTAGCCCTATCCGCTGGGGACGATAGGGGGAAACAGTCACATAAAATGTTTACGATTTTTATATTGCTCTTAACTTACTGATATAATGCAAGTTATAAAATAAGAGTTTTTGACAAATAAGCAGATAAAGAACCATTTGCTTATAGTGCAATTGTATGAAAGGTGAAATACAATAATTGCTACAATATTTTCTTTTCACTGCAGCACCTCGAGATATAATAGAATTGACGTGACTATACAAATGTAATAAAGGCCGATTTGGCGTTCTGATTCTAATAATTAATGAAAAGGGGCATAACATGAAAAAATCTCCAAAGAATACCTTGACCACGGCTTCCGGCGGACCGGTAGATAATGACCAGAATACCATGACAGCGGGAAAACGCGGGCCTGCATTGATGCAGGATGTGCACTTAATGGAAAAACTGGCTCACTTTAATCGTGAACGTATTCCAGAACGCGTAGTACATGCCAAAGGGGCAGGCGCACATGGTTATTTTGAGGTAAGCAAGGATGTGACCAAATACACCAAAGCTAAATTCTTGTCCGAGGTTGGCAAGCGTACAGAGGTCTTTGCCCGTTTTTCAACTGTTGGTGGTGAGAAAGGATCGGCTGATTCCGCACGCGATCCCCGAGGTTTCGCGATAAAGTTCTATACCGAAGAGGGCAACTACGACATGACGGGCAATAATACGCCGGTGTTCTTTATCCGGGATCCGCTGAAGTTTCCGGATTTTATTCATACCCAGAAACGGAATCCCGCAACCAACGCCCCTGATCCGGACATGTTCTGGGATTTTCTGTCTCTGACGCCGGAATCAATTCATCAGGTAACTATACTTTTTTCCGATCGTGGTACACCTAAAGGCTATCGTCATATGAACGGGTACAGCAGCCACACGTTCAAGTGGTATAACGAAAAAGGCAAATACTTCTGGGTCCAGTATCATTTTAAAACGGAGCAGGGTATTAAGAACTTTACCCGCCAGGAAGCAACTCGTATGGCAGGTGAGAATCCTGATTATGCTACCCGCGATTTGCGTGAGGCAATCGAAAAGGGTAATTATCCATCATGGAAAGTATGCGTTCAGATAATGACACCCGAACAGGCTCAGGACTATCGTTTTGATATCTTTGACATCACTAAAGTCTGGCCGCACGCTGACTTTCCGCTCATCGAGATAGGGAAAATGGTTCTGAACAGAAATCCGGAAAATTACTTCGCGGAAGTGGAACAGGCCGCTTTCTCACCGGGAAATTTTGTTCCGGGCATAGCTGCTTCGCCGGATAAGATGCTCCAGGCGCGCATCCATTCCTATAATGATGCTCATCTCTACCGGCTGGGACCTAACTACCAACTCTTACCTATAAATGCCCCGAAAGCAGCGGCTATGAATAATTATCAACGTGATGGTTATATGCGCTTCGATGCTAACGGTGGTGGCGGGCCTAATTACTATCCCAATAGTATGGGTGGGCCTGAACCGGAGCCTGGAACCGGCGAACCGCCTTTTGAGGTTTCAGGTATGGCAGAACGCTGTGAGTATTCCCATCCCAATGATGATTTTGTTCAAGCGGGTGATCTCTATCGTAAAGTTATGACTAATGAAGACCGAAATCATTTGATCGATAACATTGTGTCACATCTTTGCGGTGCACAGAAGCGAATCCAATTAAGGCAGACTGCCATCTTTTATAAGGCTGATTCCGAGTATGGCCGGCGCGTGGCGGAGGGGCTGGGCCTGAGTCAGAAAGAGGTTGAAAAATTGGCAGGCATGAGTCAGGAGGATAGGATTAAGGCGACTATAAAATAGGACCAAGCAAGACTCAACTAAAATTGAATACTTTCAACTCGGCAGATCTAAGATATTGAGATTTCATCACGCAAGCCTTCCAGAACCATACGGATCAGTGGAGGCCGCATATATAAAATGTATGCGTTTTTTGAATATTTTTTACGTCATTGATATTACAAACTTTATGGATTCATAATTTTTACGATTTTATACGCTATTGGATGTTTGGGTTGTAGCTTGGTTGTACGGATTTTTACAGCCGCAAAGTCATTAAAATTTCAGCGATTGCGGCTCATAGAAAATCTTGGTATTATTGTGGAATTGAAAGGTTTGGTTGTGTACCCAAGCGTTGAATATGGAAAATCAGTCTGAACAATAAAGCTGGATTTTGACGATATAGAACTTAAGTATGCTTTTTATTGCAGTTTTTTATAAGAACCGGAGAAGCACTTTTTTGGATTAGTAGAAACCAAACCATGGAAAGTGACAGCACATTTAAGAAAACAGCTGACTTCATTCGCAATTCCGCCACCATCAAAATTTTCTCAATCGGAATACTCGTAATAGTTCTGTTAATTCCCATAGCCATGGTTTCATCGCTGATGCACGAAAGACAGTCGAGAAAGGGTTCCGTTGTAAGCGAGATATACCAAAAATGGGGGTACAGTCAAAATATTACCGGTCCTTTTTTTACTGTTCCATATAAATCCTTCTACAAAGACAAAAATGATAAAGAACAGTTTAACATTCACTACTTTCATATCCTTCCTAAAAATCTCAATCTATCCGGTCAAATAGACCCTATGATCAGATACAGAAGCATTTATGAGGCCATTTTGTATAACGCAAAAATTAAGGTCAGTGGTAATTTTACCATTCCCAGCCCTCAAGAACTAAACATTGCCTCAGAAAATATATTTTGGGAGCAGTCAGTCTTTTCCATTGGAATCACAGACATGAGAGGAATTGAGGATAATATCATTGTTAAGTTTAATGATAAAAACTATAACGTCGGTCCCGGTCTCAAAACGACAGATATAGCATCATCAGGAGTTACAAGCGTCATTCCGCTGTGTGCTGCCGACAGCAATAATGTATTTTCATTTGAACTCAACCTTAACGGTAGCGAGCAGATACACTTTATACCTGTAGGTGAATCAACTTTTGTTAACCTTAAATCAAACTGGCCGTCCCCAAGTTTTAATGGCGCCTTTTTGCCGACAACAAGAGAAATCAGCGGCAAAGGTTTTACTGCGGACTGGAAAATTTTACATTTAAACAGAGACTTTCCGCAGTTCTGGGAAGGGGGCCGCTACAAGGTAGAACAGTCGTCATTTGGTCTTAAATTTATTATCACGGCAGACGTTTATCAAAAATCAATCCGGGTATTTAAATATGCCGTAATGTTTGTTATTTTTACCTTTGCGGCATTTTTCTTTTCAGAAATTATAAACAGGCACAGAGTTCATCCGATTCAGTATCTTCTGATTGGATTGGCGGTTATATTGTTTTATGTTCTTGTTCTTTCAATTTCAGAGCATATTAATTTCAACTATGCCTACCTGCTGTCATCACTGGCAATAACCCTTTTAATAACGGCTTATTCAAAAGCTATAACTAAAAATAAACCTTTTATATTTACAGTTTTCGGGATATTGGTAGTTCTGTATTCTTATCTTTACATTGTTCTCCAGTTGGAGGACTATGCATTAATTATCGGAAGTATCGGGCTGCTGCTTATATTAGGCACAGTAATGTATATAAGCAGAAAAATAGACTGGTATTCTTTGAACAAAGAAAAAGATATGACCAAAAGCTAATCATAGAAAATCATATTTATAATTTATGAACAACAAATATTCTTCCATTATGATGGAAGCCTGATCAAATTTCTCAAATTCTTACATTGAGTTCCTCCTGGACAGTCTTCACTTTATCTACTGAATAAAGACTCAATTGGTACTCAGTAAATTTTTAAATTAATCCATTTTGCATACAGTTATATAATCGGTTGCGGTTCATTTGAAGAATCCATGAAACCACAACTTAATCGGCGGACGGATTCTCGCTCGTGACTAAGACCTGCCGGCTGGTACGCGGAGGGGGTTGCTATCCGCTCGCTGCGGGATAGTGGTTTTGAGAAAATTCTGCAAAATCATCATCCCCACCTCGGTGGCAAAGCTCTCCGGATGAAATTGCACCCCTTCGATAGCCAGCCTTTCGCCGCGAAGGGCCATAATTTCCCCCTCCTGACTGTAGGCGGATATCACAAAATCTCCCCGCAAACCGGCGGGCTCCACCGCCAGCGAGTGATAGCGCATGGCGCGAAAGGGATTAGGCAAGCCGCGGAATATCCCTTTGCCGTCATGGTGGATTAAAGAGGTCTTGCCGTGCATGCAGCGTTGGGCGGGAACAATCTTTCCGCCGAAGACCTCGGCGATACACTGATGTCCCAGGCAAACCCCCAGTATCGGCATCTTGCCCGCCCAGTGGGAAACGATGGAGTTGCTGTTTCCAGCGTCCCGGGGTCGGCCCGGCCCGGGCGAGATAATCAGGTGTGTCGGCTGCAGGTCCGCCAGAGAAGCAGCGGTTATCTCATCGTTTCGGCGTACCAGCACCTTGCCCACGTCCAGCAAGGTCCCCACCGCCTGTTCGAGGTTGTAGGTGAAGGAATCATAATTATCAATTATCACCACCTGCGCCATGGTCTATTTATATTCCATCCGGCTGATTTGAGCAATCCTTCTTTAATCCTTTAATCCCAGCCTTTCTTATGTTACAATCGTTCGGCGGGTAGGTAATTTTTATGATTGAACTGCTGTAGGCTGATATATGTTCGCACGTATCTGGCATGGACGTTTAGGCGGACTGCGATTAATCATGCTGATAGCGGTCCTGGCCCTGGCGGCGGTGGGCTTGCGGATAATTGCCGCCACCGGCCGAACCGGTGAATTTAATAAACAACTGATGTGGCTGGCCCTGGGGGCGATGGCCTTTGTCGCGATTAACCTGTTTCATTACCAGCATCTGGGGCGAATCAGTTTCCTGCTTTACGGGGCGGTGCTGGTTTTACTGGTGTTGATTTTAGTCGGCAAATATCTGCATCTGACCGCCGTTGTTCCCGTCATTAACGGCACCACCCGCTGGATAAAGCTGTTGCCTTTTCTGGGCGACTCGCCTTTGGGCCATATCGCCCGCATCCAGCCCTCGGAAATCGCCAAGCTCACCTACATTCTGGCCCTGGCCTGGTATTTACGCTATCGGCAGAATTACCGCCATTTCAGCGGACTGGTCGCGCCTTTTATCCTCACGCTGGTGCCGATGGCCCTGATCCTGAAGCAGCCGGACCTGGGCACGGTATTGTTGTTTTTACCGGTGTTGTTTTGTGTACTCTTTGTCGCCGGGGCCCGCGTCAGGCATCTCCTGTTGATTATTTTCATCGGCCTGGCCTTTTCCCCGGTGTTTTACTTCATCATGGAGGACTATCAGGTCGATCGCATCAAGGCGGTATTCATGCAAAACAGCGACGAAGCCCGCTGGCGAAACGGCCCGTGTTTCCAGACCAACCGCTCGAAGATTTACATTGCCCTGGGCCAGGCGACCGGCCAGGCTGATAGTGACGACCCTTTCGCCCGGCACTGCCCTCTGCCGGCGGAGCACAATGATTTTATCTTCGCCCTGATTGCCTATCGCTGGGGGTTTTGGGGGGCGGTGGGAGTGATGGTCCTTTATGCCCTGGTAATCGTCGGCGGCATCGAGATCGCCGCCCAGCAGGCCGAGCCGTTCGGCAGACTGCTGGCGGTGGGGATATCGGCCTTACTGGCGGTGCAGATGTTCATTAATATCGGCGTGACCATGGGCCTGATGCCGCCTACCGGGATGAATCTTCCTTTTGTCAGCTATGGGGGCAGCAGTCTGCTGACCAATTTTCTTTCCATCGGCTTATTGGTGAACATTGCCCGCCGGCGCCAGCCGAGTCTGGTCCTGCGCTCGTTCGAATTCGATGATTAAACCGGTTAAAAATCAGTTGACCCGGCCGTTGGTGAAATCGCTGAAGCTGGGCAGTCGTCGGCCTTTTTTATGGTAATAATAAACCAGCCCGCGATAGATCGCTATATTTGCCAGGTAGGAATTTTTTTTGAAGGGCCACAGTTTCAGCCGGGCGAAGATGGACCGCGGCCGATAGAAATCGCAAAAGGCCGCCATCTGGGCGTGCCGCAGCTCCTCGACCGTCATTCGCCGCGGCTGATAAACCACGCTCGCCCCGTTATACTTATCCCAGTCCTCGGTGAGCAGCCGACCTTCCTGCCGGTACTTCTCGAATAAGTCCGTCCCCGGATAAGGGGTCAGGATCGGATAGCAGCTCATTACCAGCCCCGCCCGATGGGCGAATTGCAGCGCTCCCCGGCAGCTCTTCCAATCGTCGTTATCGAAGCCGAAGATAAACGAGCCCCATAAACTGATTCGATGCCTTTGAATCACCTTTATCCGCTGCAGATAGCTTTCCGCCCGGACGTACACCTTGTGCGCCTCGGAGAGGGTGTCGGGATTGGGACTTTCCAAGCCGAGTATCAATCCCTGGCAGCCGCTGGCCCGCATGGCGGAGAGCAGTTTTTCGTTGTTGCTGATGAGGATGTCACACTGCGAGGCCCATTTGATATTCAGCGGCTGGAGCGCCCGGCATAATTCCAAGGCCCAGGAGTGATTGCCGGCGAAATTATCGTCGCTGAAGATGAAGAAATTGCTGCCCGCCTGCTGAGCAGCCTTGATCTCCTCGACAATACTGCCGACGGATCGCTGGCGGAACTTTCGGCCGAAGATGGCCGGCGTCGTGCAGAAGGTGCAGCCGTGGGGACAGCCCCGCGTCGTCTGAATGGGATTAAAGACCAGGTAATCTTTCGGATTCAGCAGGTCCTTGCGGGGCGTAGCGATATCCGCCGGCGGATAGTCGCGCCAGTTGTAGATCGTCTTCAAGCTTCTGCCGGCGGCGAAGTCGCTTAGTAAATGCGGCAGCGTCCCCTCCGCGTCGCCGACGCATACCGCGTCGCCGTGCGCCAGCGCCTCCTGGGGCAGGGCGGAGGGGTGGATCCCGCCTAAGACGACCTTTACCCCGCAGCGGCGATATTCATCCGCCAGCTCATAGGCTCTTTTCGCCTGGGTGGTCATCGCCCCGATGCCGACGATATCCACGTCCGCCCGCGCCTGGTGAGGCGTATCCGAGACGCATTCATCGACGATCTCCACGCTGAATTCCTCCGGTGCTACCGCGGCGCAGATGGCCAGGTTAACCGGCATGAACAAGGCCCGCCGACCCATCGTCATCCGGCAGATTACCTCCGGCAGGGTGATGGTGGTCAGGGGACTATTGGGATTTATCAGACGCAGCTTAAACATAAAACTATAATGTCCGGAGTTTATTTTCCGGGCCTGTTCCTTTGCCGCTGGGCTTCATAAAGAATCACCGCTCCGCTGCAGGAGACGTTAAGAGAATCCATCTGCCCGCACAGGGGAATTTTAACCTGCAATATCTCCGTTTCCAGCCACGGCCGGGGCAGACCCTCTTTTTCACTGCCCAGCACGATGGCCGTCGGCCCGGTGTAATCCACCTGGGTGTACGGCAGTTCCGCGGCGGGTGAGGTGAAGATCAGCCGGACAGCTTTCGATTTCAGGTAGTTAATCGCTTCTTCCAGGGCCAGGACAAAAACTTTCACCGTAAAAATCGCCCCCAGACTGCCGCGGATTACGTTGGGATTATACAAATCCACCGCGGTATCGCAGATGACTACCGCATCGACCCCCGCCCCGTCCGCCGTCCGCAGTAAGGCGCCGAGATTGCCCGGCTTTTCCACTCCTTCAATCACCAGGATCAGGGGATGCGACTTCAGGATCAGCTCGGATATTTGTCGCTGCGGCATTTTCGCTACCGCGATCAGCCCGCAGGACTGCTCTCGATAGGCTATCTTGGCATAGACCGCCGGCGTAACCTCTACCAGATTCAGCGGCTCTTTTTCGGCGGCGCTGCCCAGCCAGCTTTCGATATCGGCGATATTTTTTAATTTGCGGTTGGCCGGCGTAATCTCCGGACAATAGATAATGCTCTCCAGAATTACGCCGTTGGCCCGGGCCAGCAGCATCTCTTTTTCGCCCTCGATTACGAACACGCCCTCCTGCTGACGGAGCTTTTTCTCCTTCAGTTCCGCTACGTGCTTGATAAAGGGATTTTGCCGACTGCTTATTACTTTCAACGAGACCAATTTACTGCTGTTCGATTTCCGTTCTATTGGTGATAGTTAGAAGGCTTCGCCTTTTTTTACCCGCTCTTTTCGTTCTTTGGCGCGGCGAGCGGCGTTTTGGTAACGTTCTTTTTCCTGTTTGGTAACCGGCAGGATGGGCGGTACGGGGACCGGTTTTTTATTTTCGTCCAGGGCCACAAAAGTCAGATGCCCGGTGGTGGCGATCACCTTTCGCCCGGTATAGGGATTTTCCCGGCTGACCTCCACGCCCACCTCCAATGAAGTTCGTCCGACATAATCCACTCTGGCTTTCAGGACCACGTGATCGCCGAGGTAGATCGGCTCTTTGAAGCTGAGTGATTCGATGCTAACCGTAACCACTTCCCGGCCGCAGTGCCGCTGAGCCGCCATCGCCGCGGTCATATCCATCCAGGCGACAATTGCCCCGCCAAAGGCGGTGCCGTAGGGATTGGCCTGGTCGGGCATAAGGATATATCTGCTTGCGACGGCGCTGGCGCCGGGTCTTTTGCCTTTCTGACTTTTCACGGCTCTATTCTAATTTAAAAAAACGCTTCCATAAAGCTAAAAACCGCTTCTGCCGTGTTCTTTTTTATTGACAAAATCGTCAGGTAAGATTTTAATGTCGCTATGATAAAACGTCAGATGCGGATTTTCGGATCATAGTCCGATTAACTTTCGCAGATTCTTTTGCCAAAATTTGCCCTCAAACAGGGCCATACTATGTAACGGTAATGAATTGCAGGATAGAAATAACCCTCGATCTTTACAGAAATACTACCGAACTAGTCAAATGGCCCTGTCGGTTCATCAGGATTAGTGCTGCGCAAGAAAAAAGTACGAAAGTACTCCGAAGGTAAGGAGTAATAACACTTTGCCGACGGGCCATTTTTTTAACCGGATATTTTCCCGTTTTCCGCATCCCAACTAGCAAGAAGAAAGGAAACATTGCCATGCCCCGCCGCGAGAATATTAAAAAGGTAATGATTATCGGCAGTGGCCCCATCGTAATCGGTCAGGCCTGTGAGTTTGACTATTCGGGCACCCAGGCGTGCAAGGCGCTGCGCAAATTGGGATACGAGATTATGCTGGTAAACTCCAATCCGGCCACCATTATGACCGATCCCGGCATGGCGGATGTTACCTACATCGAGCCGCTTAATCTCAAGAACATAACGGAAATCATCGCCAAAGAGCGGCCCGATGCCCTGCTGCCCAATCTGGGTGGTCAATCGGGTCTGAATCTCTCTTCCGAATTGTATCGCGCCGGGGTGCTGCAAAAGTATGGTGTCAAGGTCATTGGGGTAAACATCGACGCCATCGAACGCGGTGAGGACCGCATCGCCTTTAAGGAAACGATGGCTCGGCTGGGTATCGAAGTGCCGCGCAGTGAGCCTGCCTATAGCGTGGAAGAGGCGGAAAAAATAGCGCAGCAACTGGGCTACCCTGCGGTGATTCGCCCCGCCTACACCATGGGCGGCACCGGTGGCGGCCTGGTGTACAACGTGGAAGAATTGCAAACCGTCGCCAGTCGCGGCCTGGCCGTCAGCCTGATCGGACAAATCCTGGTCGAGGAGTCGGTACTGGGCTGGGAGGAACTGGAGCTGGAAGTCGTCCGCGACGCGAAAAATCAAATGATTACCGTTTGTTTTATCGAAAATGTCGATGCTATGGGGGTACACACCGGTGACTCTTACTGCACCGCTCCGATGCTGACCATAGACCCGGAGCTGCAAAAACGGCTGCAGAAATATTCTTACGATATCGTCGAGGCGATCGAAGTAATCGGAGGCACCAATGTCCAGTTCGCCCATGACCCCAAGACCGGCAGGGTAGTGGTTATCGAAATCAATCCCCGCACCTCGCGCTCCTCCGCCCTGGCCAGCAAAGCTACGGGTTTTCCCATCGCTTTAATCTCCGCCATGCTGGCGGGGGGATTAACCCTCGACGAAATACCATACTGGAGAAGCGGCACCCTGGATAAATACGAGCCGTGGGGGGATTATGTGGTGGTCAAGTTCGCTCGTTGGGCGTTCGAAAAGTTTAAAGGCGCCAAAGACATCCTCGGCACCCAAATGCGGGCGGTCGGGGAAGTAATGAGCATCGGCAAAACATATAAAGAAGCCTTTCAAAAAGCCATTCGTTCCCTGGAGATCAACCGCTATGGGCTGGGCTTTGCCAAAAATTTTCATCAAAAATCCCTGCCGGAACTGATGCAGATGTTAACCACCTCCACCAGCGAACGGCAGTTCATCATGTATGAAGCCCTCCGCAAAGGGGCCGATATTCAGGATCTGTACGAAAAAACCTATATCAAACCCTGGTTTATCGAACAAATGAAAGAGCTGGTCGAGCTGGAAGAGGAGATTCTCCGCTATAAAGGCAAAACCATCCCTGATGACTTACTGGTTCGCGCGAAAAAGGACGGCTTTGCCGACCGCTATCTGGCGAAGCTCTTAGCCGTTGACGAAAAAGACCTTCGCCGCCGGCGGATAAACCTTGGTACCGTGGAGGCCTGGCATCCCGTGCCGGTCAGCGGGGTGGAAAACGCCGCCTATTACTATTCCACCTATAACGCCCCGGATAAGGTCGCTGTCAGTCAAAGACGAAAAGTCATGGTCCTGGGCGGCGGCCCCAATCGCATCGGCCAGGGGATCGAGTTTGATTATTGCTGCGTGCACGCCGCCTTTGCTCTGCGCGAGGCAGGTTTTGAAACTATCATGGTCAACTGCAATCCCGAGACGGTTTCCACCGATTATGATACCTCCGACAAGCTGTACTTCGAGCCGCTTACCGTGGAGGATGTCCTGAGCATCTATCACAAGGAAAAACCCGAAGGGGTAATCGTTCAGTTCGGGGGTCAGACTCCCTTGAATATCGCCAGTGAGCTGGCCCAGGCCGGTGTGCCTATTCTGGGTACTACCCCCGACACCATCGACCTGGCGGAAGATCGGGATCGTTTTCGCCAGATTATGAGAAAACTGGGCATTCCTCAGCCGGACTCAGGTATGGCCAGTTGTCTTGATGAAGCCTTGGCCATCGCCGCTCAAATCGGTTATCCGCTGATGGTTCGGCCCTCCTATGTCCTGGGCGGCCGGGGAATGGAAGTGGTCCACGATGAAGAAATGCTCAAGGAGTATGTCGAAAAAGCGGTGGACGTTACGCCGGAAAGGCCGATCCTGATCGACAAATTCCTGGAAAATTCCATCGAAGCGGAGGCCGATGCCATTGCCGACGGCTTCGACGCCTTTGTTCCTGCCGTTATGGAACACATTGAGTTGGCTGGAATCCACTCCGGCGATTCCGCTTGTGTCATCCCGCCGATTACCATACCGGAAAAACACATTAAAACCATAAACGAATACACCCGTAAAATTGCCACCGAACTAAAGGTAGTGGGACTGATGAACATCCAATACGCTATTTCCCCCACCCCGGACGGCGGCAAGGTCTATATTCTGGAGGCCAATCCCCGCGCTTCGCGGACCGTGCCTTTGGTATCGAAGGTCTGTAATATCTCCATGGCTCGGCTGGCCACCCAGTTGATGCTGGGCAGGAAACTATCCGAGCTTAACCTTAAGCACAAAAAAATCCCCCATTTCGGCGTCAAGGAAGCGGTCTTTCCTTTTGACATGTTCCCGGAAGTGGATCCGCTGTTAGGCCCGGAGATGCGCTCGACCGGCGAGGTATTGGGGATGGCGGATTCTTTCGGCCTGGCCTTTTATAAGGCCGAGGAGGCTGCCAAGCAGCAACTGCCCTGTGAAGGAACCGTCCTGATTACCGTAAACGACAAGGATAAGGCGGAGCTTGTCCCGATCGCCCGCGAATTTCAACAATTAGGCTTTAATATCCGGGCTACCCAAGGTACCTCTCAGCAACTCCAGGAAAATGGCGTATCCAGTCAGGTCATTCTGAAAATGTTCGAAGGCCGGCCGGGTATTGTAGATGAGATTAAAAACGGCAACATCCAACTGGTAATCAACACTCCGGTCGGCAAGACTAGCAAATATGACGACTCTTACATCCGCAAAACCGCGATAAAATACAAAGTCCCCTATATCACCACCATGGCCGCTGCCCGGGCGGCTGCCAAAGGTATTGCCGCCCGACAAAAGGGCCAGGCCCAGGTTAAATCTCTCCAGCAGTATCACGCCGACATCGGATAAACCCCTTTCCTGTCTGCCGCGTCGAAGCCCTGGGCGAAAACCGCCTCTCCTCTTTCGCGCAGCGCCGCCTTCCCACCCTCTCACCTCTCTTCTCTTCCATTATTCATTACTCATTATTCATTATCTTAACCCGTGCTACTCCAACAGCTTATCATTCGCCATTATACTCTCCACCGCTCCATCCGTCACCAAGCACATCTTCCCAAACCAATCGGCTGGACGGACCTGTACCCCCTTATTATAATTCAAGCCCCCACCTCCCAAAAACCCAAAATCCCGACCTCTTCTTCTCCCATATTTTATTGGTTTTGAACGCCGAGGACAATAATGCTATAATACAGTCGTTCGTTTATCGGTACTGATGAAAATTATATGCAAAACTTCATAAACTGGATGGGTGTAGATTGGCTACCTCATTAGATATGAAGAAAAAAACAATATTTATTGCATACTCACTATTACTTTTTGTTACTATTTTTGTTTTCGAAACTGTAGCGAAAAGATTGGATCCTGGATGGGGCGATAATCCGATCGAACGGTTATCCGGACTGTATATTGGCATTATCTTTTACCTGGGGTATGTACTCTATTCATGGAAATCTAATTTGTCTGAATTCCTAAAAAGATTTTCTATTTCTATACCCTTTGCGATGATGTTTTCGGTTTTTATTAAAGTGTTGGGGTATGATATTTATTGGAGTACATTAGGGGGAATGTTTTGTTCTATAATGTTGCTTTTGAAGACACCGAACTGGAAAAAGCATTTTTTTGTTATCCTGATCGCCTCTTGTGTGTACAGCATATTTGGAACATTGTATTTTAGCTTTAGGGGCGGATTGCAAGTAATTTCATATGTCAAACAAGGATTTATATTCTTAGGACTTGTGCTAATTCATAGTTTTCTTCTGCTATATCTGGCGAAAATAGTGAAAGAGGAAATGATTCCTAACCTTAAAGCGATTTTTATCCGATCCTTAAAATTCAGCGTTGCTCTCAGCCTGTTTGTTTCCGTATATTTTGTCTTGAATTTCCACGACCGATTATCATTACCTTTTCCAATCCAATTACTGGTGAATATTTTACTTGCGATTTTGTTTATTGTAATTGCCTACAAGTACGACCTTCTTTTAGTGAAACGAAAGCGGTCTAAGGAACAAAACAGAGTTGATCAACTGCGAAATGAATTGAATGAATTCTATCTGAGTGAGCGAGAAAAGTTAAAGAAATAGTTATGTAGGGTGCGATTTTTCGCACCTCTTTCTTTCTTCCTCTTCCTCTGACCCCTAGCCCCCGACCCCTGACCCCCGATCCCTGATCCCTTTCTTCTCTCACAGCAAACCATGCTCCCGCAGCAAATCGTGATTCGCAATTATTGCTTCCACCGCTCCGTCCGCCACCAGGCTCCCCTTCGACATCACCACCGCCCGCCGGCAAAGCTGCCGCAAAAGATCGAGGTCGTGGGTAGCCACCAGCAGGGTTTTATCCATCCCCGCCAGCAGTTGGATAATCTGCCGTCGGCCCCGCGGGTCAAGGCTGCTGGTAGGCTCATCGAGGACCAGAATCTCCGCGTTCATTGCCAAAACCGTAGCGATAGCCAGCCGGCGCTTCTGACCGGCGCTTAGATGATAAGAACTGCGCCTTTCCAACCCCGCCAGGTCCACCGCTGCCAGGCTTCGCCGCACCGCCTTCTCAACCTGCCCCGCAGAATAACCCAGGTTTCGCGGACCAAAGGCCACGTCATCATAAACCGTGGGACAAAAAAGCTGATCGTCGGAATTTTGAAAAACCAGCCCCACTTTCTGCCGTATCTGTTTGAAGTTTTTCTTCACCACCGGCAAATCACCGATTCTGATATTACCATTGCCGCTGATAATCCCGTTCAAATGCAAAACCAGGGTCGATTTGCCCGCCCCGTTAGGCCCGATCAGGCCCACTTTCTCGCCGGCAAAAATCTCCAGCGAAATATTTTCCAGCGCCCTGGTGCCGTCGGGATAACTATAGGAGAGATTATCGATTTTAATTATTGTAGATCTATTCAACGGTCGATTATCCTCAGCGTTAAAAACAATCCCACAGATGCTATCATAAAAAGGTAATCCGCTCGTTTTAATCGCTCCACCGCACCCGGATAGACACCCCCCTCGTAACCGCGGGCGACCATCGCCTGATATATCCGCTCCGCCCGCTGATAACTGCGGAGAAAAAGGGTTCCGATAATTTGCCCAATGGTCTTTACCTGCCCCAGCCATCGGCCGTGATATCCCCGGCTATCGCAGGCCCGCTTCATCCGCAGCATCTCTTCCACCAATACAAAGAGATACCGATAGGCAAACCCCGCCACCATAACCAGTATCGCCGGTACTTTTAAGCCCGCCAATCCCTCCAATTGCCGGGCGAAACTGGTCGTTGTCGAAAAGACCAGCAGAATCAAAATCGCCAGCAACGCCTTGATAACCACATTCCAGAAAATCAGCAACCCCTGCCGGGAAACGGTTATTCCCATAATATCCAGAGCATCATCAGTGCCCGCCGCCCGGCGAAAGGGGATAAAAATTGCCACCATAATCACAAACGGTAAAATCACCCCCGCCCGCCGCAAATAATACCCTAGCGGCACCCGACTGGCTATCATCACCGCCAGCAGCAGCAAGCCATAGCCGCTCAGGGCAAAATATGCGGTAGGACTGGTGGTAAGCAAAATAATTATCAAGCCCAGGGCGCAGATTATCTTGGCTCGCGGCTCCCGCCGATGCAGAAAACTATCCAAACCAGCGTATTTTTCTATAAAATCAGCTTGCAACGATATGACCTGTAGATTATCGCAGACTGCCTTTGTGTCCCCTTGCTATTAATTTCGCCAGTACTAGAGCTGTAATAAAGACCAGCCCCGTTCCGACGAATCCGGCAAAAGCGGTGCCGAAAGCCTCGTTTTGTGCCTTCGTTAAATTATAATCCGGCATTAAAGACGCATTCCAGAACGGCTCCTCTGCCGCCTTACCAGCGAAACCTTTATCTTCCGCCACCTTCTCCAGCCCGTCCGGAGCCGAACACGCCCACGGTGAAACTAGAATAGCCAACAGCAGAGAAATCGCCAGGGCCGCCATAATAAAAATTAACAAGCTTCTATTCATTATCAAACCTGACCCGCCAAGCTGTAGCTGCGGGCTAATTTGCTGGTAGTAATCAGGTCCGCCCGACTGGCCAGCACCACCGAAAGCACTGCTACGGTTATCATCGCCTCGCCAACACCGATCAGGGCATGAATACCCACCATGGCCGCCAGCGCCACTAAGAGTGGCGAGGTTCCGGAGATTGCCAGTTCTACCGCGCAGGCCCCTGCCGCCAGCACTATGGAAAACCAGCTCGCCAAAGCCGCCGCTGCCAGAAACCCGCCCCGTGTCTTCGGTAAAAGGAATTTTAAAGTCCAATAGATTGCGTAACTTACTATCCCCGCCACGACACCCATATTAAATATATTGCTCCCCAGCGCGGTCAAGCCCCCATCCGCGAATACCAGCGCCTGGATCGCCAGCACTACCGTCATCACCAACAGCCCGTTCAGCGGCCCCAACAAGATCGCCGCCAGCATCGCTCCCAGAAAATGCCCGCTGGTACCGCCCGCCACGGGGAAATTGAGCATCTGGGCCGCAAAGATAAATGCCGCCGTCACCGCCAACACCGGCACCTGCTGGTCCTGAAGCTTCTTGCGACCACGCAGCACCGCTACGCCGCAGACCGCCAGACTGATACCATAGGTCGCGGCATTGACCGGAACGCTGACAAAACCATCCGGGATGTGCATTCGTTTTTATCCTTTAAATGACAACATAGTTAAATCGCTAACTCGTATTACAAAATAAATTTTCGTAATACTAATCTGATTTTATAGCCAGATAGGGCGGATGTCCAACATAAACAGCTAAATTAATTGCCCCGCCGGTAAAGCGATGAGATAAGTCTTTGGCCCGCTTTCACTTAAATGGCATTATCGGTTATATAGACCGTCTTCCCGATTCTCACCTGACTAAATCGTCGCTAATGGTGGTGCCTGGGTATCAGCTTTTTGCCCGTGGAGCTTATCGATAAGCTGGAATAAACCACCCCTTTCTGCTTAGCCAGTTGATCATGGATATGTTTTATCTGACTGGCCCGGCCGCGAATCATAATCATCTCCACACAAATCTGCCGGTCCAGATGGACATGGGTGCTCGCCAGGATCGCCCCGTGATGCTCGTGCTGGAGCTGATTAAGCCGCCCGTCCAGCCCCCGGGCGTGATGGTCGTAGAGCAGCGTGACCGTTCCCAGCGCCTCTTCATTACGCTGCCATTGCTGCTGGACTACCCGCCCGCGGATCATATCGCGGATATACTCCGAACGATTTTGATAGCCGCTGCCCTTAATCAGCCCTTCCAGACGTTCCAGCAGTGACTTTTCTATGGAAAAGCTCAATCTTACCAAATCCGACATAACCCACCTCAAAAATTACCCCCTAATCCAAAATCGGAAATCCAAAATCTAAAATTGGATAAGTTAACGTCCGAGAATAACTATACCATCTCGATATTATGATCATGGCGAAAGCGGCAATGTTCTAAAGTTGCCAGCCTGCCTTTAAAATTACCAAAAAGTGCATGTTTTTTAAAATTTTCCCGAAAAAACAATTGAAATCATATATGAAAAATCATATTTTACCTGGTTTTCCATGATAATAACTAAGTGTCGATTATATGTCTAACTGAAAGGAGAAGCAATCCCATGCTAAAAGCACTCTATGTCGTGATTTGCCTGGGGGTGGCAATCGTTTTTTTGCCGGCGCCTGCCGGTGCCGAGGAGCAGGACCTCCGCTCCGAGTTGAAACAGGCTCAGGAGGAGATCAAGGCTCTTCGGGCGGAAGTAACTGAGTTGAAACAAAATTCCGCCTGGCAGTATCAGGCCGACCTTAAAAAGATGATGGCGGAAATGCCCCAACCCGCCAAAGCCCAGGAAACCACCGGTGGTATCATTCTCCCCGCCGGCTGGAATATTCAGCCCTACGGCTATTTCAAATTTGACATGTCCTATGACGACTCCGCCATCAGCGCCGGCGATTACATCGGCTGGGTACTGCCGGAAGACAAGGACACCCGTGCCGATGATCAATGGAACTTCACCGCCCGCGAGACCCGCCTGGGTACCAAAATCTTCGCCCCGGATATCGGGGATGTCAAGGTAATGGGCCGGGTGGAAATCGATTTTTACGGCGGAGGCACCACTCAGGAAAATAAGGCGGGCATCTTACTGCGCCACGCCTACGGGCAATTAACCGGTCCCGACTGGTCAGTGCTCTTCGGCCAAACCTCCGATATTATCTCGCCTCTGTATCTTAATACCATTGATTATACCGTCGGCTGGTGGGGCGGTAACATCGGCTACCGCCATCCCCAACTGGCCCTGAGCAAATGGTGGAATCTTCCCTGTGAGAGCACCGTCAAGGTTCAGGCGGGCCTTTCACGTGAAGTCGGCGAAAACCATGGCTTTGGCAGCGTCGATGATGGTCAGGATGCCAGCACGCCTACACTCCAAGGCCGGGTCAGCCTGGCTACCCCGTTAGCCGGCCAGCAAATGGAGGTTGGTGTCAGCGGTCACCTGGGCCGCGAAGAGATTGACGCGGAATACATCGGCGACGATGATGAAGTGGAATCCTGGTCGCTGAACGGCGATCTCTTACTGCCGATTAACAAACAATGGCAGTTTAAGGGCGAAGTTTTCTGGGGTAAGAATCTGGATTCCTATCTCGGCGGTATCGGCCAGGGAATCAACTCCGTAACCCTGGAGCCGATAGAATCCGTCGGCGGCTGGTGTCAGTTGGGTTATACCCCCTGCGAGAAGTGGGCTTTTTACGGCGGATTCGGCATCGACGACCCCCGTGACGGCGATCTGCAGGTGGGCTCCAGGTCCAATAACCAATTTGCCTTTGTCAACGCCAATTACTACCTCTCTAAATACCTCTCTACCGGCCTTGAAATCACCTATTGGCAGACCGACTATAAACGTGCCGAAGATGGCGACGACCTGCGAATCCAGCATTCCTGGAAGCTAAGCTTCTAAAAATTCGTCCCGATATAAGTACCCTCCCCCAAAGCGGAAAATTTTTCCTTAAAATTTTCCGCTTTTTTCTTGTTATTTCATCTAAAATTATCAAAATTACATGCAACACTTACCGTGGTAGCGGTTTTTTTCTATTTTCACCTTTTTTATGGAGGCAGGTATGCGAAAGAAAACAAATCTACTGGTATGGTGCTGGGCGGCGCTGCTATTCGCTACTTGGGGGACGGCAGCCTGGGCGGAAACGGATTTTATGGAGGCAGCCCCGCCGGCGGGATGGTATTTTCAAAACTTCCAGATCTACTTTCACGCGGAGGACTGGGCCCGCGACGACATCCCCATCAAGGACTGTGACGTTGATGCCTATACGTCCTTGTTTCGGGTAGCCCGATGGTGGGATAAAGGGGTGGCACATATTATCGTGCCGGTCGGCTACACCGCCCTGGAAGCCGATCCTATCGGCGGCCCGCCCGGACTGTTGGACGGCCATGAATGCGGTCTGGGTGATATATTTGTAGGAGCAGGCCGGCGCTGGATTAACGAAAAAAAGGACTGTTTCTTCGTCCTCGGTGCGGACTTGCGGCTGCCCAGCGGCGATTACAACAGCAAAGAAGATTGCTACGACGCCCGGAATTTCGTGGGATATAACAGCTTTAACTATGGCAGCGGCTCGTTTTCCGTCCAGCCCTTTGCCATTCTTACCAAAATTTTTAATGAGGGATTTATCGCCACAGATACCGAGGTACGCTTCGATTTGAATACCTCTGCCGGCCCGATCCAATACAATCCCGATGACAACCTGGAAGTATGGCAAAACGTCAGTTTTGGCGTGGCGAAGGGCCTGCGTGTCGGCGGATCATTAAAGGGCAATTTCGAACTGGAAGACGACGACGGTGACAACGATCATGCCTTCTCCCTGGCCGTTGGGCCTGGAATTATGTACATGGTCGGTGACATAGTTATTTGGGGCAAGGTTCTCTTCGATGCCGTAACTAATGATACCCATGAAAAATCCGTGCTCACCTATTTGCGAATTTCCATCCCGTTTTAAAATCTCATCCTAAAATAGCATCAAGCCCGCTAATCGACGGTTAGCGGGCTTTTTTTAACGCCGAACGCGGTTATCCGTCCTGCCGGAAAATGCCTTCGTGGTTGGTCTGGGCGGGGAAAAAATTGGTATCCGAGAGTCTTTTATGATATAATAATTTAGGTATTTATGATACGCAACTGTGAAGTGCTTATTCACTAACCGTTTGATAATAATATAGTTATATCCTTAAAGATATAGCAAATGAGGTCTATGTCATGTTTAAAGCCAGGTATTTTGCCTTGTCGCTCGCGTTGGCGGCGGTTTTTTTCTCCGGTGCGGATGCCCGGGATTTAACGTTTTTTGTCTGGTCCGATAGTCACCACGGGGCCTGTGATTACTCCGATACCACGCGTCTTACCATCGTTTCCCAGATGAATAATCTGCCCGGGCAAAATTACCCCTCCGGCACCCTGCCCGGCGTGGTCGTCGGTGAGCCGACCTTTATCCTGCACTGCGGTGATCTGACCGAACTTGGTTATGACAGTCAATGGGACAGTCCCAGCTCGCCTGATCAATGGAGTTACATCCAGACCATCGCCCATTTCGATCCCAACTACGACACCCATGAATGTCTGGGCAACCACGATCTGAAATATGAAGACAATATCCGCCCGCAATTCGAGGCGAAAAACGGCGCGTCATATTATTCCTTCACCGAACAGGACATTCATTTTGTGGTGTTGGATCCCTATCCCAATCGCAACATCACCGCCCCGGAGCTGGACAGCACCCAGTTGAGCTGGCTGGAGGACGACCTGGACAGCCTGCCGGAGGGTACCCCCATCATCATCGCCATGCACATCCATCCGGATTCCAATGCGAATCCTGATATCTTTGCTTCCAGCAGCAAACTGGGCTCGACCAGTTCCGCCGCCTTGTGGAATATCATCTCCGACAAGAATGTGCTGATCTTTTTCCATGGCCATGGGCACAGAGTGATAAAAACCACCTGGAATGGCGTCGATGTGCTGGCCCCGGCGGGGTATGCCTATTCGAAGACCTTATGCGGCGGCGATTTTGATCCCACCTTTGGGGTGGTACGAATTACCGGTAACCGGATAACGATCTTTTGTTATAATTGGGACCAGGATCAATTCATTACCACCGCCAAAATCAACAAAACCTTCACCGACCCGCCAACCTGCGGCGGACAGGGGCATCCCGCGGGTGATATATCCGGGTCGCAGGCTAAACCCGACTGTTACGTGGACTTGTACGATCTCATGGCCATCGCCGCCCAATGGCTCAACTGCAACGATCCCAAAAACCCCACCGAATGTCCCGGCAATTAATCATATACCGCAAGCCGTTATATTTATATTATGTTCAAAGCCAGGTATTTCACCTTATCGTTGATGTTGACGGCGGTTTTTTTCTCCAACGCTGATGCCCGGGATTTAACATTTTTTGTCTGGTCCGATAGTCACCACGGGGCCTGTGATTATACCGACACCACACGGCTTGCCATCGTTGCGGACATGAATAATCTGCCCGGGCAATATTACCCCTCCGGCACCCTGCCCGGCGTAGTCGTCGGTGAGCCGATCTTTATCCTGCACTGCGGTGATTTGACCGAACATGGCTATCCCAGTGAATGGGACAGCCCCAGCCTGGCGGACCAGCGTAGTTACCTCCAGACTATCGCCCATTTCGATCCTAATTACGACACCCATGAATGCCTGGGCAATCACGACTTGAGATATCCACCCAACACCATTCGCTCGCTGTTCGAAGCGAAAAACGGCGGCTCTTATTATTCCTTCACCGAACAGGGCGTTCATTTGGTGGTCTTGGATCCCTATCCTTATGACAACATCACCGCCCCGGAGCTGGACAGCACCCAGTTGAGCTGGCTGGAGAACGATCTGGACAGCCTGCCGGAAGGTACTCCCATCATTATTGCCATGCATATTCATCCCAACGCCGACGCCACGAATTTCGATGTTACGGGTAAACTGGGCTCGACCAGTTCTGCGGCTTTATGGAATATCATCGCCGATAAAAATGTGCTGACCTTTTTTCATGGCCACGGCCACCGTGTCATCCATACTTATTGGAACGGCGTCGATGTCCTTTCCCCAGCCGGTTACGCTTATTCAGATGCCGACGTCGCTTGTGATGTCACCGGTTTGGACCCGACCTTCGGCGTGGTCCGGATTACGGATGATCACATTACTATTTTTTGTTATGACTGGTCCCATAATCAATTTTGGCCGGACCCGCGCATCAACAAAACCATCACCGACGTTGTTACCCTGCCCTGCGGCGGCCGGGGACTGCCCGTCGGGGATATATCCGGGCCGCAGGAGCAGCCCGACTGTTACGTTGACCTGTACGATTTGATGGTCATCGCCGCGGATTGGCTCAAATGCAACGATCCCAGGCCGTCCTCGGGATGTACGGGAAGTTAATAGTGCCGGCGGAAGCTGGCTGCCGGGAAAGAAGAAAGTGGGTGTTCGGTTCTGCTGCCGCAGAGAAATTAAAGCTGTCAGGTCTCATTTAGCCGGACGATGAAATGGATTACCTGGCGGTTTGGCTGTGGAGAGCTTTATTATATCGGCGCAAAGCGGCAGTGGGTGATATATAGACCACTTTCTGTTTCTTCCATTCCCAGACTGCCAGAGGCAGCTTTTCTCTTTTGTGACGCTCGATCACCCCTTTGACCGCTTCTCTCATCGCCAACATCGCCATATCGTGCAGGGACTGACGTTTCTTCATTTTCTGCTGCTACCTTTTACTAGATTACGGTATAACTTCTCGTCGATAATGGTAATTTTAATCTTTTGCTTTTTTGCTATTAATATAGGAATTGGGCCTGCGTTGTTGAAAAGCATCCAGGTATCGACCAACGGCTGATATAACTTCAAGAAATTGTCGATAGACCGGTCGAATCGGCGGAGTATATCTTGGACTGGAACATCATGTCCGCCTTCGGCGACTCTGCTTCTTATGCGGGATATGGCCAAATCGGGGCTTGGAATCCACAAAAAGAACAGGTGGATTTTATATCCCTTCTTTTTAAATGATTTGAATAAATGGACGTATAATTTCCCCGATAGTGTTGTTTCAAAGGCGAAGTCAGCCTGCTTGTTGGCGTATTGATGAATTTGTTCGAGAACCAGTTTTCCTGCCTTGATAGCGGTGGTGGCGGGCGAAAAAGGCGAGAGCCCTTGGGCAATTAAGTCGGCATTGACAAAATTCGGACACCTGACGTATTCCGGCAAAAACTTTACCGCGAAGGTTGTTTTGCCCGCCCCGTTGGGCCCGGCGATTACATACACATTTTTTTCCTTCATAGCAGGGAAATTTTATCGCAGTTGAGATGTTTAATCCACACAAAATCTTCCGTCCTCAAAGATGAAATAATGATAGTTTATCCTTTTCTCGCGGCGAAATCCTTCATAAAGCCCACCACATCCTTAACGGAATCCAGACCGTTGGCGTTGTAGATGGAAATCCGAATGCCCCCGACGCTGCGATGGCCCTTCAGCCCCAAAAATCCCGCCGCCAGACCGTCCGCCGCGAATTTCTTTTCCTTTTCTTCCGAGGGCAGACGAAAGACCACATTCATGTACGAGCGGCTGTCACGCTCTACCGGGCAGCGATAAAAGCCCTTGGACTGGTCAATCGCGTCATAAATCAGTTTCGCCTTGGCGAGATTTTCTTTTTCCATGCTTTCCAGTCCGCCGCGGTCTTTGAGCCAGCGGAGTACCAGATTAATCATATAAACCGCGAAGCACGGCGGCGTATTATACAGAGAATTCTTATCGACATGCGTTGCGTAAGAGAGCATCGTCGGCAGCGGCTTTTGCAGTTTGGCCAGCATATCCTCGCGGATAATGACCACGGTAACGCCGGCGGGGCCGAGGTTTTTCTGGGCACCGGCATAAATCAAACCGAAGGGTTTGGCGTCGAATTTGCGGGAGAGGATATCGCTCGACATATCCGCTACCAGGGGTACGCCGCCCGTTTGGGGGAAACTTCGCCACTGCGTGCCGAAGATGGTATTATTGGTGGTAATATGGCAGTAGACCGCCTGGGGATCGAGCTTAAGCTGGTCCTGGGTCGGGATGGAGGTAAAGGCCTTTTCTTTTTCCGTCGTAGCGGCGACCCGGACCTGCCCGCCGCCCGAGGCCGCGATTATCTGCCCTTCTTTCAGTGCCTTCTGACTCCAGGAGCCGGTAATGATATAATCGGCGCTTTGACCTTTTCCCAGCAAATTCATCGGGACCATGGCGAACTGCAAACTGGCTCCGCCCTGCAGGAAGACGACCTTAAATTCCTCACCCAGTGACAGCAGCTCCTTGATTAGCGCGATGGTCTCATTGTGTACTGCGTCGTATTCTTTGGAGCGATGCGAGGTTTCCATCACGCTGACCCCGCCGCCGCGAAAGTCCAATAGTTCTTTTTGTGCCGCTTCCAGTGCCGCCAGCGGTAGGGCCGCCGGACCCGCGTAATAATTGTGAAGCCGAGCCATGTTTTCTCCTTTGATATTTGCTCTGTAATTTACGCTCAATTAACCTTATTTCTTCTTGGCGAAAGCCGCGATTCTTTCCTCGATAATATCGCCGATCCGCAGCAGGTTTTCTTTGCTGGAGGCCCCGATATGAGGGGCCATAATTACATTAGGCGCTGCCGTCAACGGGGAATTTTCCGGCGGATCGGAATACCACACGTCCGTCCCGTAGCCGCGGAGCTTGCCCGATTTCAGGGCCGCTGCCACGTCTTCTTCGATTACGCATTTGCCCCGCCCGGTATTGACGATCACCGCGCCGTCTTTCATCTTGGCGATGATGTCCTTATTGATCATCCCGCGGGTCTCATCGGTAAGCGGAGTATGCAGCGAGATGTAATCCGCCTGCCCCAGCAGTTCATCCAGACTCTTCACCAGTTGGGCGACTTTACTGGAAGTCACATACTTATCGTAGGCAATCACCTTCATGCCAAACGCCTGGGCCCGCTTAGCCATTTCCGTGCCGATTAGGCCGATGCCGATCAGGCCGAGCGTCTTGCCAAAAAGCTCCGTCCGCTTTAGTTCTTTATTGAGCCATTTACCCTGGCTCATGGAATTATGCGCCTCAATCAGCCGATTGGGTATCGCCAGCAGCAAGGCAAAGGCCAGCTCCGCCACCGCTATGGAAGAAGCCTGCGGGGTGTTCGCCACGATAATACCCTTCTCTTTGGCATATTCGCGATCCACATTATCCAGCCCCACCCCGCCCCGGATAATCATCTTGAGATTTTTCGCCTGATCGATATACTCCCGCGTGCACTTGGTCTTGCTGCGCACGAGTACGATATCTGCCTCCGCGAGGAGACCTTTATCCTGGGTCACTTCACCAAAGCGGGTCAGTTTGCCCGGCAGGTTATCCGCGAAAGCATCGGCAATCAAGATCAACATTGATAATCTCCTTAAAAACTTCGGTTGCAAATATTGTTTTTTACTCCTCCAGCATTCGCACGACCACGCCGCTGCGCAGTTTCGGCTCGAACCAGGTGCTCTTGGGGGGCATGACCTTACCGGCATCGGCGATCTTCATCAACTCCGCA
>Ga0209164_1001212_pt1 | contig 35993 bp, 31 predicted proteins | sample MTBNYHSulfiMetaG_FD_187458 | JGI IMG/M metagenome (GOLD analysis project Ga0209164, IMG submission 187458) | Enrichment culture microbial communities from rom New York Harbor, USA that are MTBE-degrading - MTBE-NYH (New York Harbor Sulfidogenic)... | ecosystem: Environmental > Aquatic > Marine >... | reverse complement strand
GCGGGGTTTATCCCCGCCCGTATGAAAACCAAACGCTTTAAGTCGACGGCATTGAGTTTAACGTGTAACGTTTAAAGTGAAGGTATTCTGTCGATACAGAAGAAATAACTTACGTGGTTTTGCCGAACGCACAGCGGGGGAAGATGCAGGTCGGGCACTGCCGGCACAGGCCGCCGTGTCCCAGGAAGGCCAGCTGGGCCTTGCCGATGCGTTCCCCGGCCAGAATGCGCGGTAGAACCAGATCCAGGGCGGTCGCTGGATGGTGCAGACCGCAGGCGGGTACGCCGATGATGGGAACAGCGCCGACATAAGCCACCAGCAGCATAGCACCGGGCAGCACGGCGGTGCCGTAATGGATTTCGTCGGCACCGGCCAAACGGATGCCGTGGCGGGTGACATCGTCCGGGTCCACGCTCATGCCGCCGGTGAGCAGCAAAAGATCGCACTCGGCCCCCAGGTGTTCCCGGATTTTTTCGCCGATGCGCTCGGCATCGTCGGGCAGAAAGGCCACGGCTTGGACCGTTGCGCCCAGGTCGGCGAGCTTGCGTCTCAAAATGGGTTCAAATCCGTCCCGGATGCGGCCGTGATAGACCTCGTCGCCGGTGATGATCAACCCGACCCGCGCCGGCCGCAATGGAAGTACTTCCACGATGGCACCGTGGCTGCGCGCAATGGCCGTGGCCCTTTCGATCGGCTCCCGCTTCACGACCAGTGGGATGGCCCGGGTGGCGGCCACCAGTTCTCCTTTACGGATGCGGGTATGGGTGTGCACGGTGGCGCACATCACTTCGTCGATCATGTTCAAGGCGCCCAGGGCGGCCGTATCGATACGGACCAGGCCGTCGCTTTCGGCAAACATCTCGATTTTACCTTCCCTGGGATCGTTCTGCCACACCACGCCCGGGCCGGCGATGGCCGCGGCCAGCAGGGCGGCGGCTTCATTTTCATGCAGTTCGTCGGGTTCCAGATCCACGACATAGAGATGGTTTTTGCCCAGCCGCTGCAGGTGGCAAATATCTTCCTCACAGACCCGATGCCCTTTGCGAAAGGCAGGCCCTTTGAACTCACCCGGTCGAACTTCGGTGATGTCATGGGCCAGGCTGGTGCCAATGGATTGTTCAAGCGGGACCTTTTTCAGCATGGTGTCGACCTATTCATCGTTTACGTTGCATTTGGATCTCGTTCGGGGCACGCCTCGGCTTGATCGTCAGGCGATCGGTGCATCTCCGGCCAACCGATCGCCTGGGGATTTTGGAAGTATGCACCAAGGGCGCACGGTTTGCAAAGTGGTTCTCCATCCCGGATGATCTCCTTGCCATCGCGCACCACCTGCCCACAGCGCGTGCAGGTGACTTTGCTGCGCGTGGGGCCGGGAAGATCATAGGGGCTGATGGGCACATGTACCTTCTGGACCCTGAACAGCACGCATTCGGGCATCTTGCGGTAGGCTTCGATCTGTTGGCGGCTTTTATCCGTTTCCCCGGGCGCGTAGAGCGGCGCCAGATCGCGCGCCTCTTCGGTGGAGATGACCCGAAAGGCCCTGGGCCCATCGAGGTTGATGAAGGTGGCCGCCATGATGCCGTAATCCATGAATTTGAGAGAGCGGCGGCCCAGTTTCGCGCCGGTGACAAAGGCCACGGCGTCGGCCGTGCACCGGTCCATTTCCACATAGACGATCAGCTTCTTGATCTGATCGCGGCGCCGGGGATCGTCCAGGCCGATGAGCCGGCAGCCCAGCAGGGCCATGCGTACCCCCACCACCTGGCCGGGACACAGATGGCCGTGGGCCTCCGCAGATGCTGCCAGGAGTCGATTAAAGTCGTGCACTGGTTTTGATGGCCTCCTTCAGGGCCTTGCCATCGCTGGGTGGCGCTGGAATGTCGGCCCGGTTGTGCATGCTGATGGCTTCCGACGGGCACCCGGTGGCGCAGACGGCGCACCCGAAACAGCGGTCCAGGTCCACCACCGGGACATCGTCGGGTCCCAATTGGAGCGCCTCGGCCGGGCAGCGCCCGATACACGTTTCGCAGGCCACACACCGTTCCGCGTCGAAGCGCGGTTCGAAACCGGAGCTGAAGGCCAGGCCCGGCTTGGGTTTGGCCAGGGCGTGGGTCACGGCCACACAGTGCCAGCGGTCGCAGTTGCAGATGAATTCCACGTCGTCGGCTTTGTTGATGCTCATATGGATGAGGCCGGCCGCCTCGGCGCGATCGAGTACCTCGCGCGCCTCCGCTCGGGTGATCTTGCGTCCGTTAAGCCGTTCGACGGCGAACTGGGCGCCCATGCCGAACTGCATGCACACATCATTGGGCATGCCGTGGGTGTCTTCGCCTCTCAGGGCGGCGGCGTGGCGGCAATAACAGGTGGTCACGGCGATCTGATCGTGCCTGTCGATGAAGGATTGCACCTGATCGTAGGTATGGACCTGATTGTTCGCCGCTATGGTGCGGTCTACGGTAATGACCCGGTTGGTGGGAAATTTCGGCTTGCCGATATCCGACTTTTCATCGTGGGCTTTTTTATAGGCGTAGATCAGTTTGGCGATCTTTTTGTCCCGCTCGGTTGACCGGCCCGGCATGAACTGAAACTCGAAGATGCCTGGCATGAAGCGGGCGCTCTGATAATAAGTGGTGTCACCCATGCGCAGCGAAACGCAAAGCCCCTTGTCGGCCATGGCCTCCAGGATCGGCTCGATCTCTTCCACCGGCTGGCCCATCTGCTTGGCCAGGTCTGCGGCACCGAATGGCCCCCTGGGCATGGCGTTATTGACCTCGGCCTCGGCCGGGGTGAACAGTTCCTGAGCCATGGCGTAGAATTCGGGGATGTCCATTCCCGCAAACTCCCCCCCCCTTTTTTTCATAACATTCATCAGCTCGGTGTAGACGGGTTCGGTCATGCTGTCGGCTCCTTTTCCCTCCGCTTCGCGGAGGGGGTTTAAAGTGAAAGTTCAACGTATGAAAGTGAAGGAATTCTGTCTATATAATTTTCAGGCCGTTTCTACCCGGCAGGGCACGAAGCGGTGCAGCGGCGTGCCCAGCGGATCGCGGTGCGTGTTTTTCGTCAGGCGGTTGACGTTGATGCCGTAGGTTTCGTCGCCATAGAGCAGGCCGAAGCCGTGGGGAATCAGCACCGTGCCCGGCCGCACCTGATCGCTCACTTCGAGTTCGCCCACCGCGCTGCCGGCGGCGGTGGTCACCCGCACCTGCTGGCCGTCGCTTAATTCCATCCGCGCGGCGTCGTCTGCATGGAGCGCCACGGTGCAGGCGCGTTTGCCTTTGTTCCATTCGGGGTTGCGCATCAGGGTGTTGGCGTTGAACCGGGTGTGGCGGCCGGCGTTGAGGATCAGGGGAAACTCGGACGGCAGGTGCAGGTCTTCGGCTTCGCTGCGGGCATCCAGGGCTTGGGCCTCGTCGGCCAGCTCCGGTATGAGCACCTCGATCCTGCCCGAAGGGGTCCGGACGGACGCCAGGTTCTCCTGGGGGTCGACCCGGCCCACCCACATGCCTTGGGGATGGTCGAGCAGCGCCTGGAAGATGCGGTCGCCCAGGTCCGGTCCGGCAGTCCATCCGGCACGGACCGCATTGTCCCGGAACGCCTTGGGAGCGGTCATGAAAACGCCCCACAGGGCGGCTTTGGCCGCGCTGCCCCACTGTTCACCGAGGGTCTTGGCCAGTACGAAGGGCATGGCCGCAAGTGCCCGGGGCTCATCGGCCGCCCAGGCCATCAATCGGGCCCCGAAGGTCATGCGGTCGCAGTCGGCCGCGGCCTGCACCTCGGGCGGAATATCGGGAATCAGGCCCAGCCGGTCGGCCAGACGGGTGAAGATCTGGGAGGCCTCTAAACACGTTTCGGGTGGCTGGACGACGGGCCGGCGGAGCTGGAAGTAAACCTCCGGAAAGGTGATCGGAAAAAATGTGCCGTCCCACGATTCGTAGAAGGTGCGGCAGGGCAGCACGTAATGGGCCAGCCGGGCGGTTTCGCTCATGACAATATCGTTGACCACCAGCAGGTCGAGTTCGGCGAAGGCGCGTTCGTAGGCCGTGGTGTCCGGATAGGCGCGCAGCGGGTTGCAGGCACTGACATAGACCGCCCGCAGCCGTTCGGGGTGATCGCTGAGAATCTCCTCGGGCATGACCGCCGGTGGAAAGGCGCCGGCGGCGGCCGGCGGCAGGTTGGTGGTGACGGTGCGCCAGGTCCTGGGATCGCGGTCGTCGGCGTGAAACCCGATGGGCATCACCATGCCCGGTATCACATTGCCGCCGCGCACCCCGAAGGTACCGCAAATGGCGGCCAGGATATTGATCAGATAAGAGTTGAGGGTGCTGCGCCGGCCCATGTAGATGCCCAGGTCCGGATGCATGGCCCAGCGCCGGGTGGTCATCAGGCGGCAGAGGCGGTGAACCGCCTCGAAGTCCAGCTCGCACACCGCCACGGCGGCCCGGGCGTCGAACCGTTCGAACCAGGGGCGGACCGTCTCCCATCCGGCCACGTGATCGCGGATGTAGGCCTGGTTTTCCCAGCCCTCCTGGACGATGATGGCGATCATGGCCTTGGCCAGCAGGGCATCGGTGCCCGGCCGCACGGCCAGGTGGATATCGGCGATGGCCGCCGTCTCGCTGCGGCGCGGGTCGATGGCCACCAGCAGGCGGCCGGAGTCCTTGCTGAACCCCTTGAGCACCAGGGGCGCCCTGGGGATCTGGTGGCTCTGCATGCCGTTCCAGCCCCAGGCCACCAACATTTCCGCCTCGTGTTCGTCGGGGATCACCATGAGGTACTGCTTGCCGATCATGCGCCCGTTGACCCAGAAGATGCCGCTGAACTCCTGGCCGGCCGACGAGTAAAGATACTGCGAACCCAGGGCCCTGAGAATCGAGATGCCGAAGGCGGCTTCGCTGTGGCCGCCCTGGGCGCTGGCCCCCATGTAGGCCAGGCAGCGCGGGCCGTGGCGCCCCACCAGGGACTGCAGGCGTTCGGCGATTTCGTCGATGGCCTGGTCCCAGGAGATGGGTTGGAAATCCTTGCCGTGGCGTTTGAGCGGTTCGGTGAGCCGGTCGGCCGGATATTGGTGGTAGATGACGTTCAATCCCTTGCGGCAGGCATAGCCCTGGCTGCGGGGATTCTCCTTGTCCGGGCGCACCTGGACCATGCGGCCGCTTTCCACGCGGATTTCCAGCCCGCAATTCTGGGCGCACAGCACGCATCCGGTTTTGTGCCATTGGGACATGGGGCCTCCTAACCCGGCTTCGCCGGAATTGAAGTTTAAAGTTTGAAGTGTAAAGTTTTAAGTGAAGGTATCCTGTCTATTTAAAAGCTATAAGCAAACGGATGTCGTGCCGCTGCAGTCGTACTCGTACTCGTTCTCGTACTCGAAAGTGTAGGGGCGGGCTTTATGCCCGCCCATGAACGCACCGCGATTCCTGGACGACCTTGGTTTCAACCCAGCATGCCGGTCAGGCGTTGGCGGATGATCGCCTCTGCCTCGGACATGATCCGATCGACGAGTTCCTTGCAACTGGGGATGTCGTGGATCAGCCCTGCCACCATGCCGCACGACCAGACGCCCGCATCGGTCTGGCCCTCTTTCATGATCTTGGGATAGACGCCGGCCACCTCTTCGATGATGTCCTCGAATTTGATGTTCTTGCCGAGGGAGGCCTCTTTTTCCAAGAGTCGTTCGACGGCCGGGTTGACCAGCACCCGCTCGGTGTTGCGCAGGGGTCGCATGACCAGGCGCGTGTCGAGTTCGCTGGCGGCCACGATGGCGCGTTTCACGTTCTCGTGCACCGGCGCCTCTTGGGTGGCGATGAAGCGGGTTCCCATGTTGATGCCATCCGCTCCCAGGGCCAGGGAGGCGACCAGGCTGCGTGCGTCGGCCATGCCGCCGGAAGCGACGAAGGGGATCTTCAGCTCCTCGGCCGCCCGGGGTAGCAGGATCATGTTCGGAATGTCGTCTTCGCCGGGGTGGCCGCCGCACTCGAACCCGTCCACCGACACGGCGTCGCATCCGATCGCCTCGGCTTTCAGGGAGTGGCGTACCGAGGTGCATTTATGGATCACCTTGATGCCTGCCGCCTTGAGCCGCGGCAGGTGCTCCTGGGGATTGCGGCCGGCGGTTTCCACTATCTTGACCCCCCCTTCGATAATGGCGCTGATGTAGGCCGGGTAGTCGGGTGCGTGAACGGTGGGAAGGAAGGTCAGGTTGACGCCGAACGGCTTGTCGGTCATCTCGCGGCAGCGTGCGATCTCTTTGGCCAGGTCCGCCGCTGTCTTCTGGGTCAACGCGGTGATGATGCCCAATCCGCCGGCATTGGAGACCGCCGCGGCAAGTTCCGCAAACCCGACAAAGTGCATGCCGCCCTGAATGATCGGATGTTGGATGCCGAAAAGCTCGGTGATGCGTGTTTTCATAGATGCCCCCTTTGAAGGTTCGGTAAAAAAACGTGCGCTCCAAGATTTGATGGATTCGTACTCAGCATTTGACCGACGGCGCCGTAAAAAGTTCAAGATCAAGGCACGCGAAATTTCGTGTCCTGAGGCGTACTGATGGTACGCCGCAAGGACGACGGAATGAGTGCAACGCAGATCTTGGGCTTTTTACGGTGCCGTCAAGATTTTCTTGATTTACCAAATACCATGTGCCAGAAAAAGGCAAGTGGCATAAATGACAAAAAACGTTCCAATAGGGACATGATGGCCGAGGGGCCGACGGGCCTTCCAGGCAGAGGCGTTCATGAAAACAATGACGTTCGTGGCCATCGATGGTTGCCTGTTTTCGAGTATCAACAACCTGATCGATGCCTTCAGCATTGCCAATCTGTGGCACCGCGCCCTGGACGACACCGCTGCGTCCCCCCTTTTCGCAACCCAGATCGTGAGTGTGGACGGCGGCTGCGTGCGGGCCAGCGGCAACATCCATATCCAGCCGGACCGGGCCATGGCCGACAGCGGTGCCATGGATATGATTTTCCTGCCGGCCTTTTGCGAAATGGGCCATCTCGCGGCCCCGGGAATCGATGCCGTCATCGACTGGCTGTTGGACCATTACCGGCAGGGCACGCCCATCGCGACCACTTGCACCGGTACCTTTCTCCTGGCCGAAACCGGTCTGCTGAACGGCCGCGCAGCCACGACCAACTGGCAGTTCGCCCGCATGTTCCAGCGCCGCTATCCGAACGTACATCTCAAAACTGACCGGATCATGACCGAGGACGGCGGACTGATTTGCGCCGGTGCCTCCACCGCCATTTTCAACCTCGCCCTGTACCTCATCGAGCGGTTCGGCGGCAAGGCGCTCGCCACGGTATGCGCCAAGGCCTTTCTGGTCGACCCCAACCGGGAGAGCCAGGCGCCTTACGTGATTTTCAGGTCACGCAAAGATCACGGCGACGAAAAGGTGCTCGCCGCGCAGCAATGGATGGAAACCAATTACGCCCGGAATATCTCCATCGATGCCATGGCCCAACAGGTGGGCATCAGTCCGCGCCACTTCAAACGGCGGTTCCGAAAAGCCACCGGCGCAACCCCTCTGGTCTACCTGCAGAACGTGCGCCTCGAAGCGGCCAAGGAGAAGCTGGAGACCACCCAGGAGAGCGTCAACGAAATCACCTATCGCATCGGATATGAAGACAGCAGCACCTTCAGAAGGTTGTTCAAGCGGGAGATGGGATTGTCGCCCAGGGCGTATCGAGACAAATTCTGCCGGATAACGGCGTAAAGAGGGAAAGGAATGGACACCATGACCCGGGTTCTGATTGCCTTTGATCTGCCCGCGCCCCACGTGGCGCGTCTCAAGAAAGACTTCCCGGAATTGATATTCGCCCAGGCCACCGAACAGAAGGAGACGTTCGACCATCTTCCCCAGACCGAGATTCTGCTCACCTTCTTCCGCTGCAGCCGAAAAATGCTCGATGCCGCCCCTGAGCTGAAATGGATCCAGGCCATCAGCGCGGGCGTGGATTACATGGACCTGGCAGAGATCCGGCGCCGCGGACTTCTGCTCACCAACGGCCGCGGCATCAGTACGATCAACATGGCCGAATTCGCCATTGGCGCCATGATCGCCCTGGCCAGGGGCTTTCATGTCATGGTCCGCAACCAGGTGCAGAAGCGGTGGGACCGCAGTCTGCCGGCCGGAGAGATCCACGGCACCACCCTGGGGATCATCGGCCTCGGCGCCATCGGCGCCGAGCTGGCCCGCAAGGCCGCGGCAATGGGCATGCGCGTCATCGGCGTGCGACGCACGGCCGCGCCCATGGCATACGTGGAGGCCGTCTACGGACAGGAGGAGATGGGGCGGGTGTTCGAGCAGAGCGACTACATCGTCAATCTGCTGCCCTGGACGCCGGATACGGAGAAGCTGATCGATCGCCGTTCGTTCGATCTCATGAAACCCACGGCCTGCTTTATCAACATGGGACGCGGCCAGACCGTCAACGAAACCGATCTGATTGCCGCCCTGCAGCAGAAGAAGATCCGCGCCATGATGAGCGATGTCTACAAGACCGAACCCTTGCCGGCGGACAGTCCGCTCTGGGCATTGGACAACGTGATCATCTCGCCCCATGTGTGCGGCATGACGCCCCATTACATGGATCGCGCCATGGAGATCATCGATCACAATCTCAAGGCATACGTCAGGGGGAAGGGGGAGATGATCAATGCAGTGGATCTCTCTTCCGGGTATTAGCTCCCTCGCTTCGCTCGGGAAATTTAAAGTGTAAAGGGAAGGTATGTTGTCCATTTGGCAGAAAGGATAAGAAGATGGATTTGATGCTGGAAGGGAAAATTGCGATCGTGACCGGCGCGGGCAACGGCATTGGGCGGGGTATCGCCCTGCAGTTGGCTGAGGAGGGCGCCGTCATCGTGGCGGCGGATATCAACCCGCAGGCTGCCGGAGAGGTGGCCGCTGAAATCGAGGAGTGCGGCGGTGAGGCTTTGGCCATAGCAGTGGACGCCACCGACGAAGCCCAGGTGGCCGGGATGATCGAAAAGTGCCTGGAAGTCTGCGGCCGCATCGACATTCTCGTCAATAACGTGGGCGGTGGCTCGGGCGGACCGGAGCCGGTCGTCAAGCTCTCCGCATCCGACTGGGACCGCACCATCGATATCACCCTGCGCAGCGCCTTCCTCTGCTCGCGCGCCGCGTCCCGGGAGATGATCAAGTCACGGCAGGGGCGCATCATCAGCATTGCTTCCATTTCGGGGAAGATGGGCGAATCCCTCATCGGTCCTTATTGCGCGGGAAAATTCGGGGTCATCGGACTGATGCAGGTGCTGGCCAAGGAATTGGCGCGTTACAATATCACCGTGAATTGCGTCTGCCCCGGCTATGTCTGGACGCCGGGCTGGGAAGGGCTCGCCGAGGCCATGCGCGAGAATTTCGTCCTGATGGCTGACAAGACACCGGAGCAGATCTTCGAGGCGCGGGTCAAATCCATGGTGCCGCTGGGCCGTCCCCAAACCGCCGAGGATATCGCCGCCCTGGTAACGTTTTTAGCTTCTGAAAAGGCGAGAAACATCACCGGGCAGGCGATCAACGTGGATGGCGGCGCAGTGATGCATTAGCTTCCGCTGCGCGGAAGAGTTTCAAAGATGAAGTTTAAAGTTTAAAGTTTGAAGTGTAAAGTGAAGGTAAATTGTCGATTTAAGGTGCCAGGCCTATAGCCGGCCGATTGCAAATGCGAAGAGAAATTGGGCCGCGTAGTAGAGCGGCAGCCCGATGAGCCGGTTGACAAAGGCTGAGGCGACGAATTGGTCGCGGGCCACCAGGATGTCCGAGAAATAGAACAGGATCGCGCCCGATAAAATCATGCACCTTGCGTTTTGGGGCCATTGGGCATGGAAGTAAACGGCCAGGGCCCCGCCGACCATGACCGATATCACCACAATGTAGCCGATCACCGGCCCGGTCATGCTTCCCAGGTGGGGCTGCAGCCACCTGAAGACCACCACCCCCGCGACCAGCAGCACCACCAGTCCCGCCACAATCCATGAGTCGAATACGCCGTGAGCGTAAAATCCGACCGCGTAACAGACATGCCCGAGCAAAAAGGCCACCAGCCCGGCCAGGAACAGATTGCGCGAGGAAAAAATCAGGCATACGTCCCCGATCCAGCTCAATATCAATCCGGCCAGCACCCAATAGGCCAAAGAGGGGTGAGGCCAAGTTTGAATAGATGCGGCGAGGATGAAAAGCGCCGATACCAGCGGCTTGGAGCCGAGTTTCCAGGTCGTGCAGTCGTACCTTTCGGCCCAGAGAAGCAGGGCGAGCAAAAGCGAGGCGGAAAACAGGATGGCGGGCGTCATGGATCATCTCCTTTGGGGCTCAACGGTCGTATTCGAAATTCCACGGGTCGATGAAGAACCCATTAAACCCCAATCCTTGCGATACATGCAACAGGATAATTGACAGGTCAGAAAGCCAGGCCATTGAGATAGGCGGGTGGTGAAGGGGCGGGCTTTGTGCCCCCAGTGACTGCGCCCACGTTAATGGCACCAAGATTCAAACAAAAGTGCGAATGAACATTATTTATTGCTTGACACCTCTTCAGATTGTTGCTTAGATTTGTCCATCAAAAGATGGAATCAAATGCTGGGCATACCCACAATGTGTCCAACGCAACCTCGACGGCTTCGTAAAGCGTCGTTGCCGGACGGTGTCGTAAAAAGGTCGAGAAACGTCATGGCGGACTTGATCCGGCATCCAGAAGCTTTTGAAAATACTGGATCCCGGTTTTCGCCGGGATGACGGGGAAACCTGGTTCCGGACTTTTTACGGTGTCGTCAAACTTGGAAAGGCTGTTTCGACCATGCCCACCGCTCTTGAAAAGGCGCGCCAGGCGCCCGATTCGATGAAAGCCCGGATCCTGTCGGCCGCACGCAAGCTGTTCGGCGAATACGGTTTTCACGGGGTGACCACGCGCATGATTGCCAAAGAGGTGGGCATCGACATTTCCACCCTTCACTATCATTGGGGCGAGAAGCAGGAACTTTACGAAGCGGTGTTGACCGACCTGAGCGACGAGATCCGCGGCAAGCTGGTGGAGATCGAGGAGATGGTGCACGGTAAGTCACTCGACGTGCGCCTGGAGGTGGCCATCGATGTCATGTGCGACCACCTGTTCAGCAATCCGGAATCGGCCAATCTGATGCTCTTCAGCTACTTCTCCAAAAACCGGCTGACCTCCGACATCGACATCCGGTTGACTCGCCATTTGTCCAATATCGCCGTGGCCATGGGGTTGGCCGTGGACAAATCCCAGGTGCCGCCTCAGGCCAACGCCCGGGTGCTGGCGGTGTGGAATTCGGTGATCAATTTCGCGGCCGGCGAAAGCTTTTTCAGGCCCCTGCTGCGAGTCGATCCCCAGACCTATATCGACGTGGTCAAGGAGACATTGAAGTTCATTCTCATCCCAGCGTTTACGCAAAAAGGTGAAGGAAGTCGGAACGTCTGAACATATGAAAGTCGGAAAGTGAAGGTATTCTGAACAACTCCGTTAAGAAATGAGGGTTCGCAAAGGAGAATTTTCATGGCACTCAATCTCGATGCGGTCGGACAGAAGCTCGGCCCCCTGACCAAAAGCTATACCTGGAAGGACGTGGTGCTCTACGCCCTGGGGGTGGGCGCTGGTCCGGACGACCTGCACTACTGCTACGAAAAGGGGCTCAAAGTGATCCCCAGTTTTTCCATCGCCACCATCTTCGACATCCTGGCCCAGATTGGTCTCAAGGCCAATGTCAATCTATCCGGCGTGCTGCACGGCGAGCAGGAGCTGATCTTCCACAACCCCATCCCCATCGAAGGCGAGATGACCACCGAGGGGCGCATCACCCACATCTACGACAAGGGGGAGGGCAAGGGCGCCCTGGTCATCGGCGAAAGCGACACCTTCCACGCCAACGGCAAGAAGCTCTTCACCAGCGTCTGCACGGTGTTCGGCCGCCTCGACGGTGGCTTCGGCGGCGGCAACGCCCCCAAGCAGGAGCTCGACTTTCCCGGGCGGGAACCCGATGCCGTGGTGGAGGCCCATCCAGCGGCTAACCAGCCTTTGCTCTACCGCCTTTCCGGCGATCTGTTCCACCTGCACGTGGACCCCGAGTTTGCCAAGATGGCCGGTTTCGAGAAGCCGATCATGCACGGATTGTGCACCCACGGCTATGCCTGCCGGGCGTTGTGCGACACCCTGATTCCCGGGGCACCGGAAAAGGCGCGCCGCATGGCCTGCCGTTTCAGCAAGCCGCTTTACCCGGGCGTGCCCATCAAGACCCTGATCTGGAAAGCAGAAGAGGGCCGGGCCCTGTGGCGTGTGGTCAATGCCCGGACCGGCGACACGGTCATCGACCACGGCGTTTTCGAATACGGCGATCTTCCGGCCCACCGCATCCGCTTCGACAACCGGGTGGCCATCGTCACCGGTGCCGGAGCGGGTCTGGGCCGGGCCTATGCTCTTGAGCTGGCCCGGCGGGGCGCCAAGGTGGTGGTCAACGACCTGGGCGGTGCCCGGGACGGATCGGGTGCGGGCAGCAGCACACCGGCCGACCAGGTGGTGGCGGAGATCCGCGCTATGGGAGGCGAAGCCGTGGCCAACTACGACTCGGTGGCCACACCCGAAGGCGGGGAGGGCATCGTGCGCACCGCCCTCGAGGCCTTCGGCAAGCTCGACATCCTGATCAACAACGCCGGTATCCTGCGAGACAAAAGTTTTTCCAAAATGGAACCGGACAACTGGCATGCCGTGCTGGACGTGCACCTCAACGGCGCCTACCACGTGAGCCGGCCGGCCTTCGCCGCCATGCGTGAAAACCGCTACGGCCGCATCCTGATGACCACCTCGGCCGCCGGACTATACGGCAACTTCGGCCAGACCAACTACTCGGCCGCCAAGATGGGGCTGGTGGGGTTGATGAACGCCATGAAGCTCGAAGGCGAGAAGTACAACATCAAGGTCAATACCATCGCGCCCCTGGCCGCCTCGCGGCTCACCGAAGACATCCTGCCGCCCGATATGTTCGCAAAGATGAAGCCCGAATACGCCGTGCCCATGGCCCTGTTCCTGTGCAGCGAACAGTCCCCGGTCAGCGGCAACATCTACAATGCCGGCATGGGCTTTTTCAACCGGGCCGCCATCGTGACCGGACCGGGCGTGGTGCCGGCGAAAGAGGGCCGCATTCCATCGGTCGAAGATATTCGCGACAGCATGGATGCCTTGGCCTCGGTTGAAGGCGGCAAGGCGTTTGGCCAGCTCGGCGAGCAGTTGGTGGATACGATGGAATGTTTGAAGGCTTAAGACTGAGCAATCGCGGGCGGGCATAAAGCCCGCCCCTACACGGCACGGATAGAGAATAAGGAGTATCCCATGATCGGTATCACCTCCTACGGCGCCTATATTCCCAAACTGCGGCTCGAGCGCACAGCCATCTTCCAGGCCATGGGCTGGTTCGCCCCGGCCCTCATGATGGTGGCCGACGGCGAACGCGCCATGTGCAATTGGGACGAGGATGCGGTCACCATGGCCGTGGCCGCGTCCCGGGACTGCCTCACCGGAATGGACAAGCGGCAGGTGCAGGGGCTCTTCCTGGCCTCCACCACCCTGCCGTTCGCCGACCGCCAGAACGCCGGCATCGTGGCCACGGCGCTGAACCTGCCCGACGCCATCCTGGCATCGGATTTTACCGCCTCGCAAAAGGCCGGCACCTCGGCTCTGCTCACTGCTCTGGAATCGGCCCAGGGCGGGGCGCGCCGCAACATCCTGGTGGCCGCCGCCGACCGGCGCGAAACGCGGCCGGCCTCCTTTTACGAGATGTGGTACGGGGACGGCGCCGCGGCCCTCATGGTGGGCGATCGCGACGTCATCGCCGAATTCAAGGGCAGCTATACGGTTTCCTATGATTTCGTGGAACACTACCGAGCCGCCGGCCGGCACTTCGACTACACCTGGGAAGAGCGTTGGGCCCGGGACGAAGGCTATGGCAAGATCATCCCCGAGGCGGTCAGCGGCCTGCTCCAAAAGCTGGGCCTCACCATGGCCGACGTGGACCACCTGGTCTTTCCCTGCGTCTTCCAGGCCGAGCACCGCAACATCGCCAAAAAGCTCGGCGCCGGGCCCGAGAAGGTGGCCGACAACATGCACGCCGTGTGCGGCGAGACCGGTACGGCCCACAGCTTGCTGATGTTGGTACGTACCCTGGAGACGGCCCGGCCGGGCGATCGCATTGTCATGGCTGGTTTCGGCCAGGGATGCAACGCCCTTTGCTTCGAGGTGACCGACGCCATCGCCGACCTGCCGCCGCGGATCGCGGTGAGCGGCTACCTGGCCCGCAAGAAGACGACCGGCAACTATACCCGGTGGCTCAAGTTCCGGAACCTGATCCAACCCGAGATGGGCATCCGCGCCGAGGCTCCCGCCCAGACCGCCATGACCGCCCTGTGGCGCAAGCGCAAGATGCTCCTCGGCCTGGTGGGCGGCATATGCCGCCAGTGCGGCACACCCCAGTTTCCCAAAATGGACATCTGCGTCAATCCCGAGTGCGGGGCTCACCACACCCAGGACGATTATGAGTTCGCCGGCCGACCGGCGCGCATCAAGACCTTTACCGGCGACCTGCTGGCCGTCTCCGTGGATCCGCCCCACAAGTACGGCATGGTGCAGTTCGAAGACGGCGGCCGCCTCATGGCCGACTTCACCGACTGCGACTTCGAAGAATTGCAGGTGGGCCTGCCCGTGCAGATGGTCTTCCGCAGGCGCACCGAGGACGAGCAGCGCGGCTTCGTCAATTACTTCTGGAAGGCGACCCCGGCGCCGGGCGCGGCCGAAGAGATGAAGCGCATCTCGTTTGCCGGACGGGTGGCCATCGTCACCGGCGCGGGCGCGGGCCTGGGCCGGGCCTATGCTCTGGAACTGGCCCGGCGGGGCGCCAAGGTGGTGGTCAACGACCTGGGCGGGGCCCGGGACGGATCCGGTGCGGGCAGCAGCACGCCGGCCGACCAGGTGGTCGAAGAGATCCAAGCCGCCGGCGGCGAGGCGGTGGCCAACTATGACAACGTGGCCACGCCCGAAGGCGGAGAGCGGATCGTGCGCGCCGCACTGGAGGCTTTCGGCCGCCTGGACATCCTGGTCAACAACGCCGGCATCCTGCGCGACAAGAGCCTGATCAAAATGGAACCCGAAAACTGGCACGCCGTGCTCGACGTGCACCTGCACGGCGCCTACCGCGTCACCCGCCCGGCCATGGCCGCCATGCGCGACGGCGGCTTCGGCCGCATCCTGCTGACCACCTCGGCCGCCGGCCTGTACGGCAACTTCGGCCAGACCAACTACGCGGCCGCCAAGATGGCCCTGGTGGGCCTGATGAACAGCCTGAAACTCGAAGGTCAGAAGCACAACATCAAGGTCAACACCATCGCCCCCCTGGCCGCATCGCGACTGACCGAAGATGTCATGCCGCCGGAGCTCTTCGAACGGGCCCAACCCGAGTACGTGGTGCCCATGGCCCTCTACCTGTGCAGCGAGGCGTGCGACCGCAGCGGCGCGATTTTCAACGCGGGCATGGGCTACTTCAGCCGGGCGGCCGTGATGACCGGCCCGCCGGTGCAGCTCGGCGGCGACGACACGGTACCCACGGTCGAGGACATCGCGGACCATTGGGAGCGCATCAACGACCTGCGCGGTGCCAAGGAGCTGGCCGATCTCAATGCCGCTACCGTGGATCTGATGACCCCGGTCCAGAAGCCGTCTTCGGCCGCGGCCGGTGCCGAGGCCAAACCCGCAGCGGCGGAAGGCGGCGTCGATGTGCAGGCCATCTTCGACGGCCTGGCGGGCACCTTCAAGGCCGAGGCGGCCCAGGGCGTGGACGTGGTCTTCCAGTTCCTCATCTCCGGCAGCGGCGGCGGCGAGTGGTCGTGCACCATCCGCGACCAGACCTGCAGCGTGGCGAACGGCCGTCACGACAAACCCACCTGCACGCTCAAGATGGCCGCCGGGGATTTCGGCGCCATGATCGGCGGCCGCCTGCCGCCCATGCAGGCCTTCACCTCGGGCAAGCTCAAGATCGAAGGCGACATCATGAAGTCCCAGCTGATCGAGAAGCTCTTTAAAATCGGATAGAGGAGGATTCGCCATGGCAACCGGCATCAAAGATAAAGTGGCCATCATCGGCATGGGCTGCACCCGTTTCGGCGAGCGCTGGGACGTGGGCGCCGAAGAGCTGATGGTCGAGGCCTTCGAAGAGGCGCTGGCCGACGCCGGCATCGGAAAGCGGCAGATCGAGGCCGCCTGGCTGGGCACCTGTCTGGAAGAGATCAACGTGGGCAAGACCGGCATGCCGCTATCCACCACCCTGCGGCTGCCCATGATTCCGGTGACCCGCGTGGAGAACTACTGCGCCACGGGCACCGAAGCGTTCCGCGGGGCCTGCTACGCCGTGGCCTCGGGGGCCTACGACATCGCCCTGGCCCTGGGCGTGGAAAAACTCAAGGACACCGGTTACGGCGGCCTGCCCAATCCCGGCTCCGGGGCCGGCACCCTGCAGTGGCAGTGGTGGCCCAACCTCACGGCCCCGGGCTCTTTCGCTCAGTTGGCCAGCGCCTACCGGGCCAAGTATCGCGTGGGCGACCAGGACCTGAAACGCGCCATCGGCCACGTCTCGGTCAAGAGCCATGCCAACGGCGCCCTCAACCCCAAGGCCCACCTGCGCAAGCGCGTCAGCCTCGAACAGGTGCTCAACGCCCCGATCATCGCCCATCCCCTGGGCCTGTTCGACTGCTGCGGCGTGAGCGACGGCGCGGCCTGCGCCATCGTCACCACGCCGGAGATCGCCCGGCAGATGGGCAAGCGGGACGCGGTGCGCGTCAAGGCCCTGCAGGTCGCCCTGAGCAGCGGCGCGGAGATGGCCTTCAACAACTGGGACGGCGATCACTTCGTCACCACGGCCCACTGCAGCACCAAGGCATACAAGGAGGCCGGCATCCACGATCCCAAGACCGAGATCAGCATGATGGAGGTGCACGACTGCTTCTCCATCACCGAACTGGTCACCATGGAGGATCTGCACATCTCCGAACGCGGCCAGGCCTGGCACGACGTGCTCGACGGCTTCTACGACATCGACGGCAAGGTGCCCTGCCAGGTGGACGGCGGCCTCAAATGCTTCGGCCACCCCATCGGCGCCTCGGGCCTGCGCATGCTCTACGAGATGTACCTGCAGCTTCTCGGCCGGGCCGGCGAACGCCAGTTGTCCGACCCGCAATACGGTTTGACCCACAACCTGGGCGGGTTTCCGTTCCAGAACATCTGCAGCATCGCCATTGTCGGCAAGTAGCAGATCCGAGCCCCCTTTTTGAAACCGGGGGCGCAGGGGGAGTATTTGCAATGACGGACCTCGATCGCTCCCAGCAGGAGATCCGCAAAGCGGCCCGCGATTTCGCCAAGGGCGAGTTCGACCGCGACCAGGCCCTGGAAATGGAGCTTGGCCGCGCCTTTCCCGCAAAGATCTGGGCCAAGGCCGGCGAACTGGGTTTTCTCGGGCTGCATCTGCCGGAAAAATACGGCGGTGGCGGGCTTGGATTTTTCGAGGCGGCCCTCGTGATTGAGGCTTTCTGCCGCCAGGAGTCTACCACGGGCTGTGCGTTGCTGCTGGCCGGACTGGGCGCCGAATGTGTCTGGCGCTTCGGGGGCGAGGATCTGAAACAAAGCTACCTGCCCCAAGTGGCCCAGGGAGGGTTGCTTACGGCCTGCGCCTTCAGCGAACCGGGTGTCGGCCCCGGTTTTTCTTCTCTGCAGACAACGGCTCGCAGGGAAGGGGATGCCTGGATCGTCGACGGCGAAAAGATCCACGTACTCAATGGCACTGGCGCCGGACTCTACTTCGTCTTGTGCCGGACCGGAGAGGGCCAAATCAGCATGCTCGCGGTGGACGGCGACAGCGCCGGCATTGCCTGGGAGGACCAGGGACCTCGACTGGGAGCCAACATGAGCGGCAGCGGCCGTGTGCGTTTCACCGGCGTGCGGGTTCCGGACGGCCATCTCCTGGGTATGCCCGGCGAGGGGCTGGCACAGCTGGCCCGCTTCAGCGACGATGCGGCCGTGCTGCTGGCCGCTGCGGCCACGGGTATCGCCGCCGGAGCCCTGGATCGCTCCCAGGCTTACGTCCAGGAGCGCGTGGCATTCGGGCGCAAGATCGGCGCTTTCGAGATCATCCGCCACAAGATCGCCGAGATGACCGCCCGGGTGGAGAGCGCCCGGGCCATCGTCTGGCAGGCCGCCCGCAGGCACGACACGGGCAAGGCCGGCACCCTGCCGGCAGTGGCCAAACTCGTCGCGGACCGTGCCGCGGTGGCGGTGGCCGACGAAGCCATCCAGCTCTTTGGCGGCTATGGCTACATGCGAGAGTCCGAAGTCGAGCGCTTCTACCGGGATGCCAAAGCCCTGCAACTGATGTTGGGGGGGCCGGGGGCGATGAAGAACAAAATCGCCGATGCAACGATTGGACGAAAGACAGGAAAAGAAGAAAGCAAAAAAGTATGAAAGTATGAAAGTATGAAAGTGGAAAGTATGAAAGTTAAGGAATTCTATCGATGGATTGGCTTTATTGCCCGGCTTGTGCAGCGCCGGTTAATGGTAACCGCCTCTATCGCTACCTGAACATTGCATGGGCGGGCGTAAAGCCCGCCCGAAGGGGAGACGCGGCAGTGAAGAGGCAGCAGAAGAAAGAATCGAGAAAAGACGTTCACTTTAAAACCAAAAACCCGATGTCATTGGCCTGAGCGGACGCAAACGGGCGGGCGTAAAGCCCGCCCCTACGAGGTCCGGGTAGGACAACAGGCAGCTGCCCTGAATGTACGGTGTAGGGGCGGGCTTTACGCCCGCCCGGAAGAAACGCCGGGCAGCGGAAAAGCACCATGAAATCCAATCGACAGCATACCTTCACTTTAAACTTTACACTTTTAATCTAAATTCTCCGCCTTCAGGCGGCCTATAAAGGTCACATGGACATTTTAAAATTCACCGACGCCCACAACGATTTCCGCCGCCGGCTGCGCGCTTTCTGCGACACCGAGATCATTCCCCACGTGGACAGGTGGGAGGCCGATCACGACGTGCCCAGAGAGATGTGGCGCAAAATGGGTCGCGCCGGGTTCCTCTGCCCGGGCGTGGCGCCCGAGTACGGCGGGCTGGGCGGCGACTTCATCTACTCGCTCATCGTGACCGAGGAGATGTCGCGCACGGCCCAGACCGGACTGGCCGCTCCCCTGCACAGCGACGTGGTGGTTCCCTACATCGAATCCTTCGGTTCCGAGGCCCTCAAGCGCAAGTATCTGCCCGGCTGCGTGTCCGGCGACATCGTCACGGCCGTGGCCATGAGCGAACCGGCCGCGGGCAGCGATCTGGCGGCCATGGAAACCACGGGCGTGGAGCGGGACGGCCAGGTGGTGATCAACGGCGCCAAGACCTTCATCTCCAACGGCATCCACTGCGACCTGGTGATCGTGGCCGCCGTGGACCCGGCCATCGAGAACCGCCACCAGGCCGTCTCGCTCTACGTGGTCGAGGACGGCACCCCCGGCTTCAAGCGGGGCAACCGCCTGGCGAAGATGGGCTGGCACAGCCAGGACACGGCCGAGCTCTTCTTCACCGACTGCCGCATCCCCGTGGAAAACCGTCTCGGCCAGGCCGGCAGCGGGTTTTTTCTGCTCATGGACAAGCTCCAGCAGGAACGCCTGACCTGTGCCATGGGCGCGGTGGCGGCCGCCGAACGCATCGTCGAATACACCATCGACCACTGCAAACGAACCCTGGTCAACGGCAAACCCCTGGCGCGCTCCCAGGCCGTGCAGTTCGCCCTGGTGGAGATGAGCACCGAGGCGCGCATCGGGCGGACGTTCCTGGACAAGCTGATCGCCGACCACATGGAGAAAAAGAACATCGTGGTCGAGGTCTCCATGGCCAAGTACTGGACCACGGACATGGCCCATCGCCTGGCCGGCCGCTCCCTTGAACTGATCGGCGAAGATGCGGCCCTGGAAACCTGCCCCATGGTGCGCGCCTTCCGGGACACGCGGGTCATGTCGATCTTTGCCGGCACCAACGAAATCATGAAGGGCATCGCCGCCAAGTTCATGGGGCTATGAGGGATATGACGGAAACGAACACCACAAACACCCCGGGCGCTCTGTCCGGCATCACGGTCCTCGACCTCTCGCGGCTCCTGCCCGGCCCCTACTGCTCCATGCTCCTGGCCGATCACGGCGCGCGCGTGATCGCCATCGAGGACAAGAAGCAGTATGCGGCCGACGGCCTTTTTCTGCCCACGGTGCAGCGCAACAAGGCGCACATGAGCCTGGACCTGAAGAGCGATGCCGGCCAAGAGATTTTTTTTCGAATGGTTCGAGAGACGGACGTGATGATCGAAGGCTTCCGGCCCGGTGTGGTGCGGCGCCTGGGCGTGGATTACGACAGCGTGCGCGCGGTCAAGCCCGACATCATCTACTGTTCGATCACCGGATACGGCCAGAGCGGTCCGGCCAGTGACCGGGTGGGCCACGACGTCAACTACCTGGGCGACGCGGGCGTGCTCGATCTCATCGGCCGGCCCGGGGAGCCGCCCGTGATCCCAGGCGTCCAGATCGCCGACATCGCCGGCGGCGGCCTCAACGCGGCCATCGGCATTCTGCTGGCCCTCTTCGCCCGCCAGCGCTCGGGCCAGGGCCAGCACATCGACATCTCCATGGCCGACGGCATGCTCGCCTTTCTGCCCGTGGCCCAGTACTGGCAGGCCCTGACCGGCCAGGCGCCGCTGCGGGGCGACAACATGCTGTCCCATCGCTATGCCTGCTACAACACATACGAAACCGCGGACGGGCGTTACATGGCCGTGGGCGCCCTGGAAAACCGCTTCTGGCGCGGGCTGTGCGCGGCGCTGGATCTGGCGCAGTACGCCGACCTGCAGTACGACGAGCGGCGGCGGGAAGAGATCATCGCGGCCTTCCGGGCCAAATTTCTGCAAAAGCCCATGGCCGCATGGGACGAAGCGTTGGGGCAGTTGGAGTTGTGTGTGAGCGGGGTGCGAACCATGGACGAGGCCATGGCATCGCCCCTGTTTCGGCAAAGGGAGATGGTGGTGGCGGTGCCCCGGCCCGACGGCACGACCGAAAACGCCCTGGGCGTGCCGGTCAAGCTCAGCCAGACGCCGGGATCGATCCGCAGCCCGGCCGTCTCGTTCGGCGAGAGCACCCGCCGGGTGCTGGCGGAATTCGGCTACACCCAAGACCAGATCGAAACCTTCACCCGGCAGGGGGTTATCTGACCGGCTGGATGTCAAGCGCGGCCACGGGCGGGCGTAAAGCCCGCCCCTACAAGGTTTGGGAAAGGATACGGGTAGTGGTTATAAAGAGGCGTCGTAGGGGCGGGGTTTGTCCCCGGCCGGGCTTGTCGAGGTAGAAAAAACGAGGACGAGTACGCTAAATAAAGTAGGGGCGGGGTTTATCCCCGCCCGAGCGCTTGCACGAACATCTTAAAGTAAACGGCATAACAGTTTAAGGAGCAATCATCATGGCACAGCTTATCGCAGACAAACGGGATGTCGATTTCGTCCTTTACGAGCAACTCGGGGCGGAGCACTTCGAAAAGACAGCCAGATACAAAGGCCAGAACCGCAAGATGTTCGACCTGCTGCTCAAGGAGGCGCGCAATTTCGCCATCAAGGAGATCCTGCCGCTCAACGAGGAGGGCGATCGGATCGGCCTGACATTCGAGAACAACCAGGTCCAGGTGCCGGAGAGCTTCCACCGGGTCTACAAACTCTTCCGGGAAGCGGAGTACATCTCCATGGCCGAAGACCCGGAGGTCGGTGGCCAGGGATTGCCCGTGCTGGTGAGCCAGGCCGCCCTGGAATACTTGCTGGGCGCCGACTTCGCTTTTTCGGCCTTCGGCTTCGCCACCCACGGCGCGGCCAAGATGATCGAAATCTTCGGTACCGAGAAGCAGAAGCAGCTTTACCTGCGCAACATGTATTCGGGCCGCTGGGGCGGCACCATGGTGCTCACCGAGGCCGAGGCCGGCTCGGACGTGGGCGCGCTGACCACATCGGCGGTGAAAAACGATGACGGCACCTATTCCATCACCGGCAACAAGATCTTCATCACGTGCGGGGATCACAACGTCACCGAAAACATCATCCACCCGGTGCTGGCCCGCATCGAAGGCGCACCGGCCGGCACCCGGGGCATCTCTCTGTTTATCGTGCCCAAGATCTGGGTGAACGACGACGGCACCCTCGGCGAACCCAACGACGTCATCTGCACCGGGATCGAAGAGAAGCTCGGGCTGCACGCCAGCCCCACCTGCCAGCTGGCTTTCGGCGGCAAGGGCAAGTGCCGCGGCGTGCTGCTCGGCGAGGAGAACAAAGGCATGCGGGTCATGTTCCACATGATGAACGAGGCCCGCCTGGGCGTCGGGGCCCTGGGACTGTGCAACGCCTCCTGCGCCTATCTATACGCCCTCAACTACGCCCGGGAGCGGGTCCAGGGACGGGACCTGGCCGACATGCTGCAGAAGGAGGCGCCGTCGGTGCCTATCATCCGCCATCCGGACGTGCGCCGCATGCTCATGGGCATGAAGGCCTACACCGAGGGGCTGCGCAGCTTCGTCTACTATGTGGCCGAGTTGTTCGACAAGCAGGCCTGCGCGGCCAGCGACGAGGAGAAGGAGAACTACGAGGATATCATCAGCCTGCTCACCCCGATCATCAAAGCCTACTGTACGGACCGGGGCTTCGAGTGCACGGTGCAGGCGGTGCAGGTCTACGGCGGCTACGGCTACACCCGCGACTATCCGGTCGAGCGGCTGATGCGCGACGCCAAGATCAACTCCATCTACGAAGGCACCAACGGCATTCAGGCCATGGACCTGCTCGGCCGCAAGCTGGGCATGAAGAAAGGCGCGGTCTTCATGACCCTGCTCGGTGACATCGGCCATATCATCGGTCGGGCCAAGGAGACCCCCGGCCTGGCCGAACTGGCCGGCAAGCTGGAAACCGTCGTCAACCGGCTGGCCGAAACCGCCATGCAGATCGGCAAGACCGCCATGTCCGCCGATTTCAAGGTGGCCTTCTCTTTTGCTTCGCCGTTTCTCGATGCCATGGGCGATGTGATCATGGGCTGGATGCTGCTCTGGCGCGCCGCCGTGGCCCAGCCGGCACTCGACAAGCTGGTCGGCAACACGTCCGAAGCGGAGCGCCGGGAGTTCATCGAGAAGAACAAGAACGCAGCCTTCTACGCCGGCCAGATCCAATCGGCCCGCTACTTCATCGAGGCCGTGCTGCCGGTCACCCTCGGCCGCATGGATGCCATCCGTGCCGGCAGCAAGGCGATCGTGGAGATCCCGGAGGCGGGCTTCGGCGGGTAGCGGTCCTAGTTCATACGCATGCCGCCGCAGACATTGATTGCCTGGCAGGTGATGTTGGCCGCCAGATCGGAACAGAGGAAAAGCGCCGTGTAGCCGATATCCTCGCCGCTCTGAAATCGTCGCAGGGGAATGGACTTTCGAATGTTTTCCTGCAACAGTTCTTCGGGCTTGCCGGAATACCTGGCCATCTGCTGGACCAGGCCGCCGCCCTGCTTTTCGCCCAGTTGGGTGACAACGATGCCCGGACAGATGCCGTTGACGTTGATATTGTGGCGTGCGGCCGCCAGTCCGATGCTCTGGGTCAGCCCCATGAGCCCGAATTTCGACGACGAGTAGTGCGAGTAGAAGTCGCTGCCCATTCTTGAGGAGGCCGAGAGGATATTTACGATTTTGCCTTCCCGGCGGGGAATCATTTGCGATAGGACCGCCTGGCAGCAGTTGTGCACGCTGATGAGGTTCACCTCCAGTATGGTGCGGAACTCGTCGTCGGTGGTTTCCATGTAAGGCTTGCTGATCATGATGCCGGCACAGTTGATCAGGTGATCGATTTTTCCGTCGGTTTTCACGATCCGTTCCACCAGCGCGTCGATTTGGGCCTTCCGGGTGACATCCAGTTCCACCGCCTCCGCGATGAGGCCCTCTTTTTGCAGCTGATCCGCCTTGGCCTGTGCGACCTCGCGTTCCACGTCCGCCACAACCACCTTGGCGCCCGCCTGCGCGAACACATTGGCGATGCCGCCGCCGATGCCGCCTCCGGCGCCGGTGATCAGCGTCACCTTGCCCGTCATGTCCAGTGTGATCACTTCAACCTCCTCCTTTATGTATCCATTGAGCGAATCGAAGGCACGACTAAGTACACTATTTCATACTTACGTTGACATAATGGGCCACTTGCTTGCAGTACGTACCCGTACCCGTACTCGTACTCGTTCTCGTTCTCGTTCTCGAAAGACTCCCATGCTGCGTCAACGATTCCAGGATGGATCGAGTACGAGTACCGCTGCGCTGAAGTACGCGTACGAGTACGCTAAGTATCCATTCCATGGACTGTCTGGGTCGACATATATGTCAGCTGATTTATGCCTGCGTGTTCTAAGCCGAGGCGTTCACCTCAAATCTCCCAGGCGGCCTGGGCGCCTTCGGTGGTGGCTTCGATGATTCGCCGCGGGTGCTTGGCGTCGCCGACCACGACATGACGGATGCCTTTGCGTTCCAGGATCTGCTTGAGTTCCTGACGGGGCGTCACCCCCACGGCCACGATCACCTGGCCCACCGGCGCCAGCCGCGTTTCGACGCCGGCGGTGGAGACGATGACCGCCCCCTCCTCGATCCGCTCAACCCGGGTATCGAACATCAAGCGGGCGCCGGCTGCGGCCAGACGCCGGTGCAGCATGGTGCCATGGGCGGAAATGGGTCGTACCGGCGGTTTGGCCAGCATCTCCACGAGGGTTACATTGCGAATGCCCTGCTGACAGAGAAAATCGGCCGTTTCCATGCCCACCAGGCCGCCGCCGATGACCACCGCATCTTCCCTGGGCGGCACCTCGCCGTTGAGGATTTGCCATGCGTCGCAGACCACCGACATGGTCCTCCCCGGTGCCGGGCACTCGGCCTTGTCTGCGCCGATCGCCAGGATCACGACCTCCGGATCGTTCTGATCGATCATCGCCTCGGTCACTTCCGTACCGGTGCGCAAATCCACCCCCCTCTTGACGGCGCGCGCCGCCAGGGTGCGGATCCACTTGCCGTAGGCCGCCTTGTGGGGCGCCTTTTCCGCGTACCGGATCTGGCCCCCGATCTGCTTTTCCTTTTCGAAGAGGGTCACCTTGTGTCCCAGCCGGGCGGCTTCGTCGGCCGCGGTCAGGCCGGCCGGTCCGGCGCCGATCACCCAGACATTGCGGGGGGGTTGCGCGGGTTGGGTCGGATAGATCAGTTCCTGTCCGGTTTCGACGTTGATGGCGCATCGCACCGGCAGGCCTTCGAGCGCCTCGCGTTCGATGCACCCCTGGTTGCAGGCCAGACATTCGAAAGTCTCTTCCGACCGGCCTTCGCGGGCATTGATCAAAAAGTCGGGATCGGCCAGGTGCTGGCGGCCGACGGCCACGAAGTCGGCATCGCCCCGGGCGATCACCTCGTCCATGAAATAGGGATCGGTGTAGCGGCCCACGGTAATGACCGGCACCCCGGCCACCGCCTTGATCTTGCGGGCCAGGTCGGTCTTGAATCCCGGCGCATACTCGATGGGCGCGCTGGGATTGGGCGTATCGGTGTAGATCTTTGCATTGCCGTGGGTGCCGAACGAGACATGGATCAGATCGGCGCCGGCTTTCACCAGGTCCGGAACGATGGTCAGCATGTCGTCGATGGTGTACCCTCCCTGGATGCCCTCTTCGCCTGAGATGCGGATGGAGATGGGGAAATCGTCGCCCACCTGCCGCCGCACCTCCGCCAGGCAGTCGAGCATGAAGCGGGCCCGGCCGCGGAAGTCCCCGCCGTATTCATCGGTGCGCTGGTTGGAAAAGGCGGAGAGAAACTGCATGAGCAGATACCCGTGGGCCCCGTGCAGCTCCACCGCGTCGAACCCGGCCGCCTTGGCCCGGCGGGCGCCCTCGCCAAAAGCGCGGATGGTCTGTTGGATCTCCTCCGGTGTCATTTCGCGCGGCGGGGCGATGAAACCAAATAGAAAACTCCCCACCGCCGAAGGGGCCACCGCCGTCCTCTTGCGCGTCTGGTAGAGGCTCTCACGGCCGCAGTGGTGCAGCTGCATGGCAATTTTACTTCCGGCCGCATGGACAATGTCCGCCATTTTCCGCAACCCGGGAATGAACGTGTCGTCCCAGATGCCCAGGCAGGTGGGGGCCACCGCGCCGACCGGGTCGATTTCCGTGATCTCGGTGATGTAAAGCCCCGCGCCGCTGCGGGCGCGGCGCCGCAAATAGGCCAGATTGGCCTCGCTCACCGTGCCGTCCTCGTTTCCCAGCCCGGTGCCCATGGGGGGCATCACGACCCGATTGGCGATGTCCAATGATTTGATCCGGATCGGTGTCAACAGATGTTCGAGTGTTTTCATATGGTTTTCTCCCGCCCCATGAGGTTGTTCGGGGCTCAATTCGTTTGTAGACATTTACAACGTGCGTTGTTATACAACTACCCGGGGTGTGTCAATAACCTTGAGGGATTTACAGTGATTCTAATTGAACCTGATTCATTAAACCCGGCGTGGGTGGGACAGGTGGCCTTGGCCACCTGTCCCACCCACGCCTGCCATGCTCGTTTTCATGCGAATTCTTTTATCGAATAACCCAAGGAAGTGGTCCTTATGAGGACAAAGAAAGAAATCGACGGCGGACCAACCTCGGCCGAAAAAAACAGCGTATTTCAAAAACGGCGCACCCAGATCATCAAGAAAGCCGCAAAGCTTTTCGCGAAAAAGGGGTATGCCCAGACCTCCATGCGTGAAATCTCCAAGGCCACCGGCATCGATTTGAGCAATCTGTACTATTTCATCGAAAGCAAGGAGGAGATTCTCTTCCGGGTCTTCGAGATGATTCACCGGCCGGAAAGCAGTGTTTTTGAAAACAAGGCCATCATGGCGCTGGAGGACCCGGCGGAGCAACTCAGGGCCGTCATCCGCGAGATGATGCGTTTTTCCTTCCGCTACAAAGATGAAGTGCTGCTGCTCTACAGGGAATCCAAGCAGCTGCCCAAAAAGCTGCTCAAGGAGATCCTGGCCAGGGAGAGCGGTTTCATCCGGCAAATCGAAGCGATATTGCGAAAGGGGCTGGAAAAGAAGGCATTCGCCATGGAAGATCCCGCCTTCACGGCCGGCATGATCGCCTACGAACTCTCCCTTTTTCCGCTGCGCAGCTGGAACTTGAAGCACTTTTCCAAAGAAGAGCTCATCCAACGGGTGGAAAGCCACATCATGGGCGCCATCCTCGCCTGACCGTTGTATTCAATTCACTTCTAATCCATGGTGAACATAACCTTGATGGCGCCCGGGTCCTGGAGTTGGGCGCGGAACGCCTCGGCGGCCTGGTCCAGGGTGAAGCGATGGGTGATCAGGGGCCGGGCGCTGACTTTGCCGCTCCTGAGCAGCTCGATGGAAGCCGGAAAGTTCCCGCCCAGACACCCGATCAGGGAGAGGTTCTTGGAGATCGCCGGCAGCGGGTCCCAGGTCAGGGGCTGTTCGTAAATGCCCACCAGCAGGATTTTGCCGCCGCCCCGGGCCATGGCCACTGCCTGGTCGAAGGTGGCCTGCTGGCCGGCGCACTCCACCACCGTATTGACGCCCATGTTAGCCGTGGCGTCCATCACAGCGGCCGTGGGGTCCTGGGATGCGGCATCGATCACCACGTCGGCCCCGCATTCGGTGGCGGCCCGCAGACGCGCCACTCTCCGGCCGCTGGCCAGAATCCTGGTTACCCCGAAACTCTTCAGCACCTGAATGGCATACAGGCCGATCACCCCGAGCCCCAAAACCGCGACGCTCTCATCCGGCTTGGGCTGGGCCCGGTTGACCGAGAAATAGGAGATCGACAGGGGTTCCACCGAAGCCGCCTCTTCATAGCTCAGCTCCTCGGGCAGCGGAAAAACCGTTCGTCCCAGGGCTGCAAAAGGGATGTGCACATACTCGGCCATGGCTCCGGGAAACTGGTAGCCCAGCAGGGCCATGTTCGAACAGCGGTGGCCCTTGCCCTGGCTGCACCAGAAGCATTTTCCGCAGGGCCTGAATCCCACGGCGGTCACGCGCATGCCCGGCGCGATGCCCTTGACCTGGTCCCCCACCGACACCACGTCGCCGCTGAACTCATGTCCGAAAATGGTTCCCTGCTCGTCGCGCTTGTATACATGCAGATCGGAGCCGCAGATCCCGCAGGCCTTGACCTTGATGATTACCCCATGGGGTTCGAGTACCGGGTCTGGCACGGTTTCGGTGCGGATATCTTTGATGCCTCGCATCACGGCGGCTTTCATGGCATGGGCCTCCCTGGGATCCTTTAATGTTCGATGAAACTGAAATAAGTAGAAAAAACGTCATGCCGGTCTCGATCCGGCATTCAGCACCTGTTGAAAATACGGGAGTCCGCCTTTCGCCGAGATGACGTAAGATCGAATTCCGGACCTATTAAGGTGCCGTCTGTTTCGATTACGACGTTTTACAACGTACGTTGTTATATACGAGTGCGAATCTTGTCAAGAAGGTTTTTCGAGCACCACCGTCTCAACGCCTACTTGTCTATGCCCCGCTGCATGCCCCGCAGGTAGGATATCTCCCCGATGTGTTCGGCGGCATGGCCGATCATGAAAGAGAAAAGCGCCCCCACGGGCATCTCTCCAAAGTTTGGGAAGTTGACCTTTTCATCGAACGTCTCGACCGGCATGCTTCTCAATTTTTCCTTGGTTCTGGCGCGCACGGCGTCGGCATAGGCCAGTATCTTTTCCAGCTCCGGCACTGGAAAGGCATTCACCTGGTCAACGCTGTAGTGCGAACCTTCCTCATCTTTGGCCAGTCCGAGTTTTTCATACCACTTTTCGGAGGTCCAGATTAAGGGCTTCTTCTGGAGCAGCCCCTGCATCAACGAGTCTTCGGTGCGGGCCATGTGAAACAGGATCAAACCGATGGCGTTGCATCCCGAGGCCGGCCGCCAGGCCACCTCCGCCTGGGTGAGACCCTTGAGCACGCGTTCCAGCGCCATTTTCAGGCCGGACAGCTCGATACCGATATAGCGTTGTAATTCCATTTTTTTCTCCTTGAGTCTAAGGCATCCGTAAGGAAAAGGTATGTGATTGTTGACGAGACGCTGCATTTTAACGTGTATCTCAAGCGCCCTCAACCATTATTCTGCGCATTATTCTGCGCGTCAAATTGATGGAAAAGAATTGCCGAATGGCCCAAATAACAGGTGCAGGCTCTCGGAAGCGGCTTGGCTGCCCCGTATCCCGGCGCTCCCTCCGCTGATGTCATCGGGCATCCAACGGGCTGACCACGCCCCTGCCCCCGCGGTTGAGCACATGGGTATAGATCATGGTGGTGCTGACATCTTTATGTCCGAGCAGATCCTGCACGGTGCGGATGTCGTAGCCGTTGGCCAGTAGATCGGTGGCGAAGCTGTGGCGCAAGGTGTGGCAGGAGATCGGCTTGTCGATGCCGGCCATCTCTGCAGCCTGCTTGAGCGCTCTGCGAATGCCGGTCTCGTGCGCATGATGCCTTCGCAGGATGCCGGACCTGGGATCGACGGATCGCTTTCCGGCCGGGAAAACATACTGCCAACCCCAAGACGTGTCCGCATTCCGGTATTTTCTTGACAAGGCATGCGGCAGATACACACGACCGTACCCATCCCGAAGATCCTTTTCATGCAACTGATGGACATATCGCAGATGATTTTTCAACGGTTCGACAATCTTCTGGGGAAGCATCGTGATGCGGTCCTTTGCACCCTTCCCGTCGCGGACCATGATCTGGTTCATGGCGAAATCGACGTCTTTTACTCTCAGCCGAACACACTCCAACACGCGCAGCCCGCAGCCATAAAGGATCTCGGCCATCAGTTTGTGAACGCCTCGCATGGCGGATATCACCCGCCGGGTCTCATCCGGTGTCATGACCGTCGGCATGCGAACCGGCTTCTTGGAACGAACGGACCTGATATCCTCAGGCATTTTGATTTCAAGCACCTGATCGTAGAGAAACAGAAGCGCATTGAATGCCTGGTTCTGGGTCGAAGGCGCCACGTTTCTATTGATTGCCAGGTGGGAGAGAAACGCTTCTATCTCCCTTTTCCCCATCTCCTTGGGGTGCTGTTTCCCATGGAATAGAATATATCGACGAATCCATTCCGTGTAGGATTTTTCCGTCCTGATGGAATAGCCCTTCAAACGAATGCGCTGTCGGACCAGATCGAGTAGTTTGACTGGAGGATTCATGTACACTCCGAGTTTATTCTTGTTTTTCGCAATGTGTTGTATTAGCAAATAATTACGACAAGTCAGCGCAGCATCCATTTCCATTATACATACAGGCGAAGGGCGATTGCCGAATCTATCCAAATGAACGAATGAACACAGGATATTTGAGTGGGAGCGGAAAAATTAAAATGTAAATGATTTGTAAGGCACAATGCCTATACAAAACCACTGACAAAAGCAACAGTTTTTTGAGGATCATGTGATCTATTGGTTGGCGACTTAAAATCAACTCTCTGGATACGATATTGCCTGGGTTCCCGGTTCGGATATTTCTTATTGGGGAAAACGAGATGGAAAGCTCGTTTTGTTCCTGTACAAATACCACTTGGCAAACAAGTAACTAACTGTATTAATGGAAAAAGAGATATTTGTCATGCCATACAGGCTAAGGAATATCGTGCACTTTGGCTCGTATATCGGATATTGGCTGGGAAAACGAGCCAAGTTGCTCGCTTTTCCATTTTCAATATGAATTGGCCTTTGGTCCTAATTGCCTGTAAGTATTTTCATTGGCCGTCAGAAATGGGGGTTGGCCCCGATGGGATATCGAGCGTTTTTGCTCGCTAATAATGGTTAGCCGTAAGGAAAATCATGAAAACTCCTGACAGAGAAACAATTTCACGACTTGAAGACCTTCCAAATGTTGGAAGGGCAATTGCGGATAAGCTCCGATTGATTGATATTGATCATCCGAAAAAGTTGATTGGAAAGCAACCCTTTGAGCTATACGATCAACTTTGCACAGTATCAGAGGAAAGGCATGATCCCTGTGTCATTGACACGTTTATGTCTATTGTTCATTTCATTGAAAGCGGTGAACCACTACCATGGTGGGCATTCACAGATGAGAGAAAGAAAACTTTAAAAATGGAGGAAACAAAATGAAATATGGTTATACAATTGTATACGTGTCCTCAGTCGAGGAAACGCTGGAGTTCTATCATAGGGCTTTTGGTTTTGACGTTAAATTTGTTCACGAATCTAAAGCCTATGGGGAGTTGGATACAGGCGAAACAATATTAGCTTTTGCTTCCCACGAAATGGGTGATATGAACTTGGGCGGCAAATATACAAAATCAAATATCAATGACACACCCTTAGGAATTGAGCTGGCTTTTGTAACCGAAGATGTTTCAGCAGCATATGAAAAAGCCGTTTCAGCCGGTGCATTACCGATAAAAGAGCCGGAAGAAAAACCTTGGGGGCAAGTTGTTGGGTATGTCAGATCTGCTGAGGGCTCAATAATTGAGCTGTGTACACCAATTGGCGGCTAACAAGGCAAATTAACTCGGACTGGGAAAAGCCGCGCCGCTTCGCTCTGCGCCTTTTCCCAGCCGGTTATTTGCAACGTTAGCCAGTAAGGAATCATACAATGTCACCATGGTTCAGTTTTTCTATTTCCTGTTTTGCATTGCTTGTTTCAGGCGTGACGGCATGGCTTACGTTTTTTCGTAAGGGAAAGCTTGTGATGACCCAGCCAACGGTTATATTTTTCGGGCCTGATGGCTCTAAATTCGAAAGCAGCAAAAACAAGATATATCTGCGCACGCTTCTTTACAGTACGGCAAAACGTGGTCAAGTCCTTGAAAGTTTACATGTTGCGTTGCATCGCAATGAATCGAAGCAAAATTTCAACATTTGGGTGTATGGCGAGAAAGGTGATTTAAAGAGGGGTAGCGGTATATTCGTCCCACAAGAAGGAGTCACTTTCGATCATCATTTTTTATTACCCGAAGATGGTGCTAATTTTAACTTTCTTTCTGGGACCTATCAATTGTCGGTGTTTGCGAAATTGGTCGGCAGTAAAATTAAATATGAACTGGCAAAGGTAAATCTTTCAATTAGTGAATCTCAAGCAGCACAGCTTGCTGAAGCAAACGCTGGTATCTACTTTGATTGGGGACCCGATCAACAAAGCTATCATTCACATATTGATAGAAGACCTGAAAATTTGCCTGACATAGAGCAACTAATTAAACTTATGGCTAACAAGGCTACTGCAGCCGACGCAAAAAGCCGCGCGGCTGAGTAGCAGCGTTATGAGCGCAGCATCAGCAATCGGAGGCTTCTAATGCCGAAAATTTCTACACTATCTGGACAAACTGTTTTTGAATATACTCTGGACGATAGAGGTGGCTTTTACATAGAATATTCAGGGCGACCGTACATTTCTAAAAAATTAATCGATAAAATTAGGAGGGAATTTAAAAACAAGACTGTACCCGGTGGCTTCGGTATGACGAACCCAATTCCAGGTGGTTTTGGTGAATGGATTCGGAACAATTCATCTTTGACACCAAGGCACGGGTCTCACATCGCGGCGGTGTTAAAGGAAATTGGAGTCATAAAAGAATCTTTTGGTAAAAAGCTGATAATGCTTCAATTTTAAAGCCTCATAACTTGCGTGTGTTGGGGACGGCGTGGAGCATGCCGCTTCAGACACGCGACGTTATGAGCAGGGCAAAGATATGAGCAGGCAGAACAAAACCGGTAAATTAACAGAAGAATGGGTGAAGGATAAAATTACTTCATTTGGGTTGATTGCATCCGAACCGGTCCCAGACAGAGGTGTCGATTTTATCGTTACCTCTGTTAACGATCCTGAGAAAAATTTAAAGGTACAAGTCAAAGGGAGGGGGAAAATACAAAAAAATAAACGCTACAGATGGTTTCAAATTCGAACAACCCAAAGACAACGGGATGAAACTCTCAAAGAAGGTTTACCGCTCGCCGAATCCTGGCGTAAAAAGGCCGACTTGGCGGACATTTTTATTCTTGCTTCTGAGATGTTTCATGAATTCTGGATCTTCCAAAGGAAGGACCTTGATGATCTCATCTTCTTGAACAGCAAAAAACACGGAAATCGTGCCGACAATAAAAATGGAAATCAGGCCGAAATAGATCTTGATTTAGAAATTAATGGAATACCCCTTACGGAAAAATATAGAGAAAATCTGGAGAACTGGGGGCTCATAACCAGCGTTTTCAGCGGATCGCAAGGACCGTGCGCCCGCTGAAACGCAGCGTTAGCCATGTGATTACGCAGGTAGATGATATTTCGATGAAGATGATATTTCGGATAATATTTTGGATCGGAATAGGATCAATGAGCATTGGACTTTTATCTTTTTCGGTCTTACAAATCCGAAAGTACCATCAAAGAGATTACCTGAAAAGTTTATTCTCTGATCTTTCACCCTCTGAAATGAAAGTTGTACAGATTGGGGCGCTTTTTCTGTTTGCTGGTTTCTTATTTTTGGCAATAGCCATTATTTACCATATTAAAGTCGGGCTCAATTAGTTTGCGAGAGTCCAATGAAAAAGGAACTTTCTATGGCTAACCACTTTCTCCACCTGACCGGTGTTCCGCTGCCGCTCTACACCGGCAGGTGAGAAATGCGTTAGCAAAGGTACTATGAAAGCAATCATACTCTTAACAACAATTGTAATCGCGTTCAATTTAACTAATGTTTTATATGCCTCGATGGATGAATCATCGAGTTCAGGCCAGAAATTGATGATGGAAGATCCATTTTTAAAAATTTCTGAAAAGGTCATTGTGTTTCTGAAAAATAATCCTGACAAGAATAATTTATCCTTAGAAGGATTATTGAAGGAAGGCGTAATAAGCAAGTTTGACTATGACTTTATTGTAAAGAATAAAATAAAGTACAATCCGCCTACTTCGGCAGGGGCAAATGATAATTTTTTGTCCATTTTTGACCGCGAAAATGAGGATTGTACCAGTAGCCATATATTATATAATTTAGTCGATAAATCAGACCCTAACATAACTAAAACAGGAAAGATTTCTTCGCTGAATATATACTTGACGGAATGGTACGAATATAAATCGGATAAAAAAAGCCTATTTATATTCAATAACAAAGATTTTTATTATTTCACCATTTGGTACAGCAATAATGAACATTGGGACAAACAGCATGGGATACTTATAGATTTTCCGGAATCTAATAAAGAAGATATTCAAAGATTTAAAAATATCTTGCAAGCTAAGCAAATCAAATATCGTGAATATGTTGCTCAATCAGATTTACATCTTGATGTGATGTTGCCGTCCGATTTGTCGGTGATAAAAGATCTGTGCGCCAAAATTTTAAAGAAGATATTCTTTGTTAAACCAGATGATGTGATTAATTATACGCCAGATGGCTTTAGATTTAAGAATGACAAAGAATAAAAAAGATTGCTAACCTTTTGCTTCACCGGATTCGGGCCAAAAAGCGGCCCTCTCCGCTGAGCAATGCGTTAGACGAGAAGATATCCAAAATATGGATCAAATGCTGATCAGAATATTGGGCCTCACCTATAGCCTTGTTGCTTTGCCAGCTATGGTAATTATTGCAGTTGCTTATTTCAGAAAACATCGGACAAAAGGCGGCACCTATTTCGTGGGAGGTGCCATTGCCATGGCAATTGGATCTATGTTCAATCAATTATTCCCGAAGCATCTATTTATCGATCAGGCAACTGGTGCCTTTACACCTGGCATTCAGATTCTTGGTTCGATAGCTTTGATCATACATTTGATCGGGTTTTTCACTATGGTAGTGGCATGGGGAATCATCACATTTACCAAAGAAGAAAAACCGTCTAACAATTTTCTCCACCGGATTCGGGCCAAAAGCGGCCCTCACCGGTGAGCAATACGTTAGGTGCATTCCGGGAGGCGTATGGAATTCGAAGATCGCGCAGTTGCTTTCATTGATGTTTTAGGCTTTAAGGCTCTCGTAAATGAAGCAGTCGAAAATGAACAGACGAAGCAAAAATTGGTTAATCTGATCGCGCTTCTTGAGTCCGCGATCCCAATATTGAATGCGGACGTTGATGCAGCTGTACCTATGCATCTAATCCCGCGTCATCAATATATTTCTGATTGCATCATTCTTAGCACACCATTAAAAGATTCAGAATGGCGATCGTACAACGGGGTAAGTATTGTAGTGATGCGAACAATACAGCTCAGTCATTTCTTCTTGAATGAAGGGTATCTAATTCGCGGCGGCATATCCGCCGGAAAGCTGTGGCACACGGAAACCAATATCATCGGTCCTGCTTATCAAGAGGCATATTTGATTGAAGCAAATGGCAACGAACCCAGAATTCAACTTCATTCTAATGCATTCCAACATTGGAAAGGGGGCTCTCGTATGTGCCTCATGGACGGAAATGTCCCATTTGTGAATGGACTATTCGATTTCTACATCCCGAATAGCACAGGGCACGGAGTCATCGAGGCAACATACGAAAAGTATGAGCACTTAATTGCCGAAGCTTTGGCCAGTCAGTTGCCACAATCGGCCAAGGATAAGTGGCAATGGTTCCAGAAGTTTTTACAGTCAGAGAAACCCGAGGGCCTAAAATGGGCTGCAGTGCAACCGATTCAGTGAAAACATCACCTAACCCTTTTCTGTTGGGGACGGCGAGGACCATGCCGCCCTAAAGAAATACGTTATGCCCCTAAGGAATAAGTAATGAAACCACGCATTAATATGATTACGCTCGGCGTTGCAGACATGGAAAGAGCAATTCGGTTTTACGAAAAAGGACTTGGCCTTCAACGCATGCCTTTTGAGGGAGGTGCGGCTTTTTTCACGTTAA
>Ga0209164_1001211_pt1 | contig 36019 bp, 26 predicted proteins | sample MTBNYHSulfiMetaG_FD_187458 | JGI IMG/M metagenome (GOLD analysis project Ga0209164, IMG submission 187458) | Enrichment culture microbial communities from rom New York Harbor, USA that are MTBE-degrading - MTBE-NYH (New York Harbor Sulfidogenic)... | ecosystem: Environmental > Aquatic > Marine >... | reverse complement strand
CAACGTGGCCGAGATCCGCAAAAAAGTCCTGAGCAAGCGCGGCCGCTACACCGTTTTCAAGGACAACCTCCATGCAAAGGAGGTTGTGGTTGGCGACGGCGAGCGGCGCAGGCGCTATATCCTCTGCTACAACCCCAGGGAGGCCGAACGGCAGCGCAAGCATCGGGAGATGACCGTCGCCGTCCTGGAGAAGGAGCTCGAGTCCCACAAGGATGCATCGGCAACCGCCCAATGGGCCATCGAGCTGCCGGCCTCCCGCCGCTTCAAGCGCTATCTGACAGTCACCAAGACCAACAAGGTCCGCATCGACCGGGGCAAAATACGGGAAGCGGAAACCTATGACGGCAAGTGGGTCCTCGAAACCAATGACGACACCATCAGCCTGGAGGACGCTGCCTGCGGCTACAAGGGCCTGATGGTCATCGAACGCTGCTTCCGCTCCCTGAAGCGGACCCAGATCAAGATGATGCCCATGTACCACTGGGCATCCCGGCGCATCGAGGCCCACGTCAAGATCTGTGTCCTGGCGCTCCTGATCGAGCGTGTCGCCGAGCTGGCATGCGGCAAGCCATGGCACCAGATTCTGGCGGCGCTGGATGAGCTTCAGATCACAGAATTTTTTAATTTAAATTTTCGTGTGCTCATGCGCAACGAGCTGCCCACAAAAACCATCAACATTCTTAAATTGTTAAAGATCACTCCTCCAAAGCAGGTCATCGAGCTGGAAAAACTGACCTGAAAACAGCCCGATTTCGTAGACACACGCTGAATCTCGTTCATTCGCGCGGATGCCCGTACGTCAGGCCTTCGCGCGATTTTGTGTTTTTACAAATCCTAAACCCAAGATATAGAAAAACATTTCTATAGTAAATAGGTACAAGTGCCTATTTGTAATGAAATAATGCGATTTGGTTATATAAGCCCTTTGAATATAGAGGAAAAACAGAAGCTGTTTTTCTTAGTTTGAAGAAACTTTTTGTGTTGTCCTGATCGCCAAAAAAATCATACATTCCTATAATATCCTGGGATAAATGCATATTCAACAATAGTCTCGGTAATCTTCAGTTTTCCGAACCCACAATCCCACACCCCTATCCGATTCATATTCCAAAATGGGATGATCAACTCGATCGAGACCAGCTCGTTCGTCTGTGCAATTCCATTGCCAGAGTTTGCGGCCTTCAGGTTTCTGATCCACTATCCACAGAACCCCAGGATTCCCTGTCCGACTTTCCGAAAGAGCTTCAAATCATCCGGACGCTCGATTTCGGGGCGGTTTGGGTGATAGAAGCGCTCTGGGAGCGGCTTGGCATTGGAAAAACCCTGCGCGACCTTGTTCAATCAGAAGGCGTGAATCCCGCCTATGAACGGGCGCTGCTGGCAATGACGGCAAACCGGCTTTGTGAACCCGAGTCAAAGCTGGGTGTATGGGGTCGTTGGCTCTCAAAAGTTTATATGCCGGGATGTCATGACCTGAAACGGGATCATATGTACGAGGCCATGGATTTTTTCCATGTATGGACCCCTCAGGTCATTGTCGCCCTGGCGGTCACGACCGAAGGGTTGCCCGTTAGTTGCTGGGTCTTCGACGGCAACACTTCAGATGTCGACACCATCGAAAAGGTCCGTTCCGATCTGAGAGGATGGAACCTCAACCGTGCGCTTTTCGTGGCCGACGCCGGGATGAATTCCCGCACCAACAAGGAGGCGCTTGCCCGGGCCTGCGGCAAATACCTCCTGGCAACGCGCATGGTCAGTGTCGCCGAAGTCAAGCGGGATGTGCTGTCCAAACGGGGAAGGCGACTTGCGCCGGAACATCCTTTGCAAAGATCTTGCAGCACAAACCGGCATATGATAGGTTTGCCGTCAATGATGCCGGAGACGGCTTCCAACTCTTTGGCTTGGACATGACTGGCGATTTCGGGCATCAGAGGCATTTGCCGGTTCCATTTTTCGCGCATTTTGTGTTGCTCCTTTTCTTGGCTTTGGTAGTATTAACGGTTGGTTGGCGTTTTCGTTCATACTACGTTCAGCCTCGAAAAACCAGCACAACCCATAAGGCTTGATCTGACCGGGCAGCAAGAGATAACCATGAAAAACCGAGCTTGGTTCCCGGTCAGAAACCTGCGTTCGACAGTCGTAGATTCACAAAAATATCAATATGGCATAACTTCAGCGGGTTACGGCAAAACGCAAAATACGTGTGGTGCCTACAGATTTTAGGGGTGCAGCTCTATTTTCTGGATGCTCTCAGGAGGCTTCAATTTCAATCCCAGCGTACTCTTCAATGTTCGGAATGCCCGCTCGACCTCCAGCAGCTGCTTGTATCCGAAGGCGACATCCTCGGCCGACAGGCTTTCATCCCTGGTGCTCAGCAGGTACTTGCCGTCGAGCTTCCGGTCTTCTCTGACCATGGCCTTGTCGATGCGAAGCTTTTCGGACTTCAGCTCTTTGAGATAACGCCCCATGAATCGATGGGACGGCAGGCGCTGCCTGGCTTTTTCCCGATAGCGTTCGGGAAGCTCTTCAAAGGCGGCGAGCTCGGCCTGGATGCGTTCCAGATATCTTTCGCGGGTGTGGAGATCATGCCTGGCCTGTTCCGGGTTGTAGGCGATGATGAAACGCCTCCGAGCAGTTCCTTCGCCGGCATGCACCGCCTTGATGTGGAGGTTTGCGCTGACCACCTTGAAACGGCCTCCCCTCCCGGGTGACGGCCAGACCGATGGTGACCTGGAGGAGATCGTCCCGTTTGTGCTTGAATTTCCCGAAGGCGAGGAGTTCCGAGTCGCCGGGATCCTCCATCTCGAAACAGGTATTGGTGGTATCGAAGAAGATCAGGTCGACGCACAGGTGATGTAAAAGAGCGGTCTTCGAGGGCCTTCGCAAGGCATGAGCCGATGTTCAGGCGATCCCAGATCCCCTTGAGCAGGTGCGCGCCGCCTGCCGGCTTACTGCTGATTAGAGAAACCCTTATATGTTAACCGTATACGCCTGAAACAGAAATCTCACTTGTACCGGTTCTGAGAACAAATGATAACAACATGAATAAAAAGCATACCACGTCTCTTCTCCAATCAATTAGGGTTCTGATTATAGAAGATAACCAGGATCTTGCCGCCAATATCGGCGATTTTTTAGAAGACAGCGGGCATGTGGTTGATTATGCAATGGACGGGATATACGGACTTCACCTGGCCGTCACCCAGCCGGTGGACGTGATTGTTCTGGATATCATGCTGCCGGGCATTGACGGATATTCCCTTTGCCGGCGGTTTCGTGAAGAATCGGAAAAACCGACACCCATATTGATGCTCACGGCTAGAGATACGCTTTATGACAAGCTCCAAGGGTTTGACGCCGGCGCCGATGATTACCTGTTAAAGCCCTTTGCACTTGAAGAACTTGAAGCCCGCTTAATGGCCCTTGTCCGCCGATCCCCCCAGTATGATGCATCCAAAATCCTTGAATCCGGCTCTGTCCGTGTTGATATCGGACAGCGGCAGGTAACCATAAACGGAACCCCGGTCCGGCTGAACCGGACATGTTTCAAGATCCTTGTAAAACTGATGCAGTCCGCCCCTGAGGTGGTGTCGCGGGTAGACCTGGAACACCATTTGTGGGGCGACTGGAAGCCGGTCAGCGATTCCCTGCGAACGCATATTTACGCACTTCGAAAAGCATTGGATGAACCGGGCAGGCCGTCACTTATTGAAACTGTCGTGGGCATCGGTTTCAGGATAAAAGACCAATGACAAGAATGTCCAAAACCCTCCGATCCAGAATTGTCTTCTATGTCTGTGGTTACCTGGCCGTATTGCTGATCGTCTATTCAGCGGGCATATCCGGAATGCTGAAAATTTCTGAAGACCTGGCGTTCAACCGGCAGCTTTCGGAAATCGCCGACAGAGTCGCACGGCATGTTGAAGAACATGGCGAAATTCCCGCCCATCTCCCGTTTCACATTTCAGCATACATCGACATATCCACCGTCCCACAGACCCTGAAGGCATTTGTGACCCACCGCAGCCCCGGTGTTTTCGAGGTTGCGGATGATACAGATTATCATGCGGCCATTATTCCGATCCTTTCAACCGGCCAAAAACTCTTTGTCTTCTATGATGTGTCATCCATTGAAACAAACGATTGGTTTGAGTATTATATACTTATAGCATTAATCGGAATCGGAGCTGGTATATTTATTTTAGGCTGGCTTCTGACCCGGTCCCTGTCAAATCGTATTCTCAATCCCCTTTCCGAGTTGGCGGAAACGGTTCAGTCCATTTCTCCGGATGAACCGGCCACTGAGCTGAGCGCCTTCAGCTCGCCGGATGAGATCGGTATGCTGTCGGAAAAAATCAACCAGCTGTTAAAACGGATTTCAGATTTTACCCGCCGTGAACGGGAGTTTACCTCTCATGCCAGTCACGAACTTCGCACGCCGGTCAGCGTCATCAAAACCGCGGTTGAGATTCTGCGCCGAAGAACAAAGGAATCGGACTCCGGGATTGTGCAGCCCCTGGCACGTATTGAACGGTCCGTCACAGATATTGAAATGCTCATCAACACATTCTTGATGCTGGCCAGACAGGGGCACGGCACGGACAGTGATGAGGCCAGCGACCTGAAACGGGTTGCGGAACATGTTGTGGAAACCTACCGTTACCTGCTGGAATCAAAACCCGTGGAAGTGAATATTCTGGCACCGGATGCTTTTTCCATCAAGGCCCCGGAGTCGCTTGTAACCATTTCCCTGGGAAACCTCGTGCGCAATGCCTTTGCTTACACCATGGAAGGCAGCGTCGAAATTATCGTCTCGCCCGACCGGATCAGCGTCTCGGACAGCGGCCCGGGAATGGATGATACCGGCAAAAAATCCGGAATCGGGCTTACCATTGTCGAACGCCTGTGTGAACGCATGAACTGGCAGTTCACCATTTCCGGCACCCCGGGAAAAGGGACCCGGGTGGACCTGATATTTTCTTCCTGAATGTATTCTGATGCATCAACATCCTACGCAACAACAAACAACCAGTTTAATCCGTTATAATTATTGGGAAACTCTGTAATTATCAGTAATGAACCAGAAACTGATATCAATGTGAATGCACTGGAAAGTTACATTGAAAAATAAGGCTTGCCGGAAAAATCAGCCTGTATTAGGTTTTCAAAAAGACTTGTAGCAGTCCCGGCAGCAGCACCAGCGTAATCACTGTCCCGAACACAAGCCCGAAACTGATGGAAACGGCTGCCGGAATCAGGAACTGGGCCTGTTCCGACGTCTCCAGCAGCAGGGGCACCAGGCCGAAAAACGTGGTCAGCGACGTCAGCAGAATCGGACGGAACCGGTTGCATGCGGCATCCACAATCGCCTGATGCAGGGGCATGCCGTTTTTTTGATATTGGTTACAGGTGGTCACCAGAACCAGGGAATCATTCACCACTACCCCGGCCATGGCAAGAATCCCAATCACGGATACAATGGAAAGATCACAGCCCATCAGGATATGCCCCCAGACCGCACCGATCAGGCCGAACGGAATCGTCGCCAATATAAGCACCGGTTGCAGATAGGAATTATAATGAAACACCAGCAGCAGATACATCACTCCTAAAATAATCAAAAATCCATACCCTAAAGATGCCAGCGCTTCATCATTTTCCTCTTCCTCGCCGCCAAAATGAACCGACACGCCGGAAAAATCAGCCAGCACCAGCGGCACAATGGCGTCTTCCAGAGCGTCTTCCACGTCATCGTCATTAATGCCGAACGCAATGTCTGCGGTGACCGGATAAATCCGCTTTCCGTCACGCCGGGCCAGGCTGGTAAACGATCGGGTCTGGGTGATATCTGCCACTTCTGTAAGCGGAATCAGTGCGCCTGCCGGGCTTTTCAACTGCACATCCGCCAGCGCGCTTTCCCGGCTGCGTCCTTCCTCACTCAAACGGACCATCACCTTAATTTCATTCCCGTCCCGCACAAACCGGAATGCTTCAGCCCCGTGATACCGGTGCCGGACCTGCTTTGCCACTTCCTCGGCGGTCAGGCCCATGTGCAGGCCGCTGTCTTTTAATTGAATCGTCAGTTCCGGTTTTCCGGTACGAACACCGTCATCCACGGATGTCAGTCCGGCCAGCAGACGCATCCGCTCACCTAGGGAGAGCGCGGCGGCTTGCGCAACATCCGGGTCCGGATGGAACACCTCCAGCATAATCGGCTCGCCGCCGGCAACGGTGGTCTCTCCTGTAAAATTCAGCGCTTCCAGTTCTCCGGGCGATCCAAACGTTTTCTGCCATGCCGCGGCAAATTCCCGTCCCGAAAGCGTGCGTTCCGCTTCCGGCGGAAGGGCCATGAGCACCGAGATATAATGGGACCCGGCCAGGGTCTCCACTTCAACCTCTCCTTCCTCCAGCCGCGTCCCGATCAGAGAAAAAATACCCGGCGAGGACATGTTGTGTTCCCCAAGCACCGTGTTGGCCGAATCGACCAGTTTTTGGGCAACGGCAATGGACTTTTGCCGGGGAGCCCCGTACGGAAGTGCCGCCTGGGCAATCACCGTGTCTGAATCGATAGTGGGCGTGAACGCAAAGTTCAGCAGGCCACCTGTCATTGCGCCCACAGTGATAAACAGAAAAGAAACCGCCGTAACAAGCAAAGTCAATGGCCGCCGCAACCCTGCCTGAATAAACGGCCGAAATCGGTGGTGAATAAACGACGTCAATGTTTCATTCACCTTCTGCTGGGGCCGGGCCAGCACTTTCAGCCACGGGCGATCCGGGTGTTCTGCCGCAATATGGGCGCCCAGAATAAAAAGAGATTCAAAGAGGGAAACCAGAAGCACGGCAATCACCACTGCCGGAATTTGCCAGAAAACCCCCCCCATTTCGCCAGGCACAAAAAACATGGGTGTAAATGCAATGATCGTTGTCGTGGTGGCCAGCAGCACCGGCCCGCCCATCTCTTTTAATCCCTGAACCGCAGCGGCCAGGGGCCCCAGTCCTTTGGTCCGTTGCACATAAATGGCTTCACCGATCATAATCGCGTCATCCACAACCACGCCGATGGTCACGATAAGTGCAAACAATGAAATCATGTTCAATGATCCGCCGAACAGCGGCAGGAACAGCAGGCCGCCAAGCAGCGACGTGGGAATTCCGACCATGACCCAGAACGCCAGATGCGGCGTGAGAAACAGGCCTAGAGTTATCAGAACCAATACCAGTCCGATAACGGCATTTTCCACGAGCAATGCCATTCGGCTGCGATAAGCGGCTGCCTGATTTTCAAAGATGACTATTTCAACGCCTGAAAACTTCTTTTCTGCAACAGAATCCAGATACCCCCGGACCGCGGCTTCAACCGATATGGGGGTTTCACTGCCCACTGCAAACACATCGATCAGGATGGCAGGCAGGCCGTTAAACCAGCATTCAATGGCTGATTCCCCAAAACCGTCGTTTAAGACCGCGATATCGGACAGGCGCAGCGGAATACCGGCCGGCGTCTCCGCCACCACCACATCGCGAAACGCATCCGCCCATTCCCGGCGCCCGGATGTTCGCAACACGATATCCGATTCTTCTGTATAAAGCGTACCGCCGGGTAAGTCCGGTGTACTCTGCCGTATTTTATCGGCAAGTTCCTCCAATGTGAATCCGTATTGACGCAGTATTTTCTCCGGGATTTCAATTGAAACTTCCTGGTCGCGGGGAAAGGCCAGTTCCACTTTCCGGAGCCCCACACTGGTGCGCAAATCATCGCGCAGAATTTCCGCGGTTTTGCGGAGCCATATGAGGGGCTGATCGCCATAAACGACAATGGAAAGCGCTTTTTCAACTCGAGACGGGATGGCAATAACCGGTTTTTCGGCATCTTGGGGAAACGTTTCAATCCGGTCCACGGCACTCTTGATATCATTAAGCGTCTGCTGCGGATCGGCGTTATCCAGAAGGGTCATGGTCACCTGACCGGTGTTCTCGCTTGCTTCTGAATCAACACGCTTGATTCCATCCAGCCCGCGCACGGCATTTTCAACCACCGTCAGGATTGATTTGTTAATTTCTTCCGGAGATGCCCCCGGCAGGTCAATCGCCAGCGCCACTTTCCGTTCTTCCAGGGTTGGATACAATTCCTGCCGGATCGTCATGGCGCCAAACAGCCCTCCGACAATCAGCACCCCCATCATGGCATTGGCAAAAGCCGTCCGTTTTAACATAAACTCAAGAAAAGATGTCATCTGGCCGGTTCTCCATTTTTTTGCCTATTGGAGTTATTTTCAGGCTGCTGTTGCAAAGCAGTCAGCTTCATGCCGGCCAGCGGGCTGGCGATATGGGAAAGCACAACCTGATCGTCTTTAAAAAGGCCTTCCCCAACGACCACATTTTCCATGTCCTGCCCCAAAACCGTTACCGCCCGGATTTCCAGCGTGCGATTCTCACTTAACACCCAAACCGTATTGCCGGATCTCAGCGCTTTTTTAGGAATCACAGTCACGTCACCAAAAAAAGGACCGGGCAGCATCAGCTCGACATAGTCCCCCAAGACAACCTGGCTGCCCGAAAATTCAATCAGCACCTGTTTATGGCGTGTTTTTCGATCAATCTCCGGCAATACCGACCGGATAACCCCTTCATGGCGGTTTGACCCGATATTTACGGATACCGTGCTTGCTCCGGGATCAATGGCATATTCCGGAGAAAAGAATGCCGTGATATGATAGCAGTCGGTGCAGGCAATTTGCAGTCCCGCGTCTCCGATTTCAAGAAACCGCCCCAAAGCAAGGTTCTCGTTGAGAATCACACCATCGCACGGCGCGGTTATTTGTGTCCGCTCAACATCCAGCGCCGCCCGGACCTCTTTTGCAGCAGCAATTTGCAGGGCGGCTTCCCTTTCTCTGAGCTGGGGTATGCGCAATGCCAGGGATTTATTTTTGCTGCCCTGCCATTTTGAATTTTCCAGAAACTCCCATTCCTTTTCCGCAATGATCTGACGCCCTTTTTCAATCTCCAAAGCCTGCTGCGCCTGGCTTTTTTCGGCAATGGCCTCTGCCAGTGTGTTTTGATAGGTGCGATCATCTATCTTAAACAACAATTCATTTTCCGTCACCCCGGCACCGGCAAAAACACTATCCGGCACCTGAACAACTTTTCCCTGTACCTCTGCACAGATATCAAGAGTTTCCCTTGGTGCAACAAATCCCCATGCCGGCACCTGGATTTGATAATCCGTTTTTTTTACAAAAAGCGTTTCCACGCTCAGCGGCATTGAGGTAACAACCTGAAATTCCGCTTCCTCTCCAAAGGCAATCAGCAATAGGGTGACGGCACATCCTGCCAGTGCGATCAAAGCGGGAAGGAATGTTTTCTTTTTAAAACGTTTCACGATCACGACTCCATTTAGCGCCAAGGGCCTTGAGAAGACGGCACCTGTTCGTAAGAATATCCCGTTTCAATGTAATTTCATCCTGCTGCAATGTCTGCAGCTTGGCTAACGCTGCCAGCACAGGCAAAAACGTTTCCTGGCCGTTGACATACCGCAGCCTGGCTTTGCCCACGGTTTGCTCTGCAATTTCAATTTCTTTTTTCAGCAGGATACCTTGATCAAACAATGCCTTTTCCCGGATAAGGGCGTCTTCCACCTCCCGGACGGCTGTCAACATCGCCTGCTCAAGAATGGCTAATGATTCACGGGCTTCTGCCTTGCGCTGATCCGCCTTTGACTTCAGGCGCCCCGCGTCAAAGACAGGTGCCAGCAATCCACTGGCAAAGCGCAGCGCTGTCTGACCGCCGATTTCAGACACGCGGCTGCCGCCTTCCGTATATGCCAATTCTATGGATATCCTCGGCAACCGGTCGGCAATGGCGGCCGCCAGTTCATGATCCGCGGCCTGAAGCGCCAGCAAAGCCGCCCGCAGATCCGGTCGTTCTGCCATGAGCTGACGGGGGGAAGAGACTGTGGTCAGGGGTTTTAAAACAGGCCAATCATCCGCCGGACGGACGCCCTCACCCGGGAAACTCCCCATCAGCACCGCATAAGCATTGGCTGCGCTTTGTTTTTCCGAAACCACCCCGGGCATTTCCCGGTCCACGCTGGCCATGCGGCCCTTCTGCTGCAACACATCCAGAGAATTGCCGTCGCCCTGGGCCAGTCGCAGTTCGGTTAATTCCAGTATCTGCAGGTTAGTTGTTTGCTGGGCCGTTAAAACATCTTCCAGCCTGCGCGAAGCATGCCAGGTGATCCAGGTCTCCACCAGCAGGAATTGCATTTCCAGGGCCACCTGGTCCGCCAGCACCTGCTTTTCTTCGAGCATTAACGATGCCGCTTCTTTCCTGGCACGCAGGCGGCCCCAGATATCCGGCTCCCAGTACAATGCCGCGCCAAAGGAAATGGTACTGTCCGTTTCGGTTGAATCGGGGTCATCATCTGCTTCCTCCCGCGACCGTTCAAAACCGGCATTTGCATCCACAGACGGCATGAGCGCTGATTTTGAAATGCCATAGGCGGCGGCAGCCTGTTCCACGCGGGCACGGGCAGCTTCCAGCTCAAAATTTGCTTCAAGAAGCGCCCGAACATCGGATTTCAGGCTCAAGGACGGAAAACTCTGCTCCCAGGTCAGGCTGATTTCCCATTCCGACTTATCACTGGCAAAGAATTGCGCCGGCAGTTTTGCGGGAATGTCTTTGCGGTCCTTGACCGGGACAACCGTGCATGCGGAAAGCAGAATCAGGCATCCCAAAAGCCGAATTTGATTTAATCTTATGCAATTAGAACCTTTTGCCATAACGATGGTGTCTTTATATTTTTTTATCTGATTATCTACTTCATTCAAGTGGTTGTATTTTCTCTCTTTAGCAAAATCGGGATCGGGTTCGATTGCAATTTCGATACCGATAGCGAGACCGATTTCAAAGCCCGAACTTAAGCGAACTTGAATGCTATAGGGTTAAAACGTATACATAATGCCCAGACCGCCTTCGATTTCATAGTCCTCATCCACCAGAGGACTGTCGGTTATGTCTTTTCCAAATGTTGAGATTTCAACAATTCCCACCGCCGTGAAATTTCCAAACAGCGGCCGCAGGATCATGACCTCTGCCCCGATTTCATAACTGGCACCAGGAGAATAGACCGGACGATCCGGCCTTGCCTCCTTTACTGAAACCCCGTAAAAGTAATCCACTGTCTTTTCACTCAGCCACGTAGCACTCAGCGTCGGCCGGAACTCAAAACCGCCGGCCATAAACGGATACCCAAACGTCAGCTCGACTTTCTGGCCGTCATGTTCGCCACTGACATCCTGTTCAAATTCCAGCTCTGCCTCCCAGCCGGCATAATTGGTTTCACATTTAAGCCCGACACTGTAAAGGGTATCCAGTTCATCCATGCCTTCAAGATAGTCGCTGTCATCAGGATCATAACCGTCTTCGAAATCAACAGATCCTGTTAAAGCGATTTCATAAGAACCGGAGCCAAACAGCGTAAACGAAGCGTCCAGCCCATCATATCCTTCGATTTCAAACGGCCCGTTTTCATACCTGATAAAGGGTGCCGGCTCAAATTCGCTGCCCACGTCTTTATAGATTTCCCGCTCTCCGCGGACTAACATACCGATGGACAGCTCGCCGCCGATCCACGGCAATTCACCCTCTTCTTCTTCGACTTTCAGAATCTGCCCGTCTTCAGACACAGACACTTCATGATGAATGCCATCGGTGGATATCAGTTCAACTTCCGTGACAACCCCGTCCTGCCACATTTCTTGTTCCACTTCCGTAATTTCAGCACCGGGAAACGCCTTTTCAATGCTGCTTTTGACAGCTTCCGGCAAATCCTTGCCCTTGTCGGCAACGGCGACTCCCAGCATCAGGTGCAGGCACAGCGCCATAGACACACCCAAAACCATAACTGTTTGCTTTTTCATATATATTTCCTTTCCTGTGGTAGTTTTACCTATCCATTTGTTGTCTCCAACAGACAGAGCCTGAAAATTAGTGATGGGGTTAAACTGACAGAAGGCGTGTCAAAAAAACGTGAAAAAAGGATCAAATGAGTGTTAACCATCATAAAAGCCGAAAGTTGAATTAGTAAGCATAATATTAAATAAAAAAAAATTATGCTTGCAATGTATTTAGCAAGCATGTATATCTGCCATATTAGCAAGCATATGATATTGAGGATTTTATGAAAACAATATCCAAGCAGTCTTTGGGTGGCAAAGTACGGGCTAAAAAATTATCAAAAGAGGAAAGATCTGCAATCGCGTCCGCAGCTGCAAAAGCAAGATGGGCGGTTGAATCCGAATCGCCAATACCTAAAGCAACTCATATGGGTGAGCTGATAATAGGAGATGCCACTATCCCTTGTGCCGTCTTAGAAAACGGGGTGCGCATAATTTCAGAAAGCGGGATTACAACTGCTATTCTTGGTTCAAGGAGTGGAGCTTCAAAAAGATTGAAAAGAGAATCAGATTCAAGTGGTGCCTCATTACCCATTTTTTTAGCCCCAAATCGATTATCTCCATTTATTACCGATGAGTTACTTGATGGGCCACTAAAGCCTATTTCCTACAAAAGTGGACGTAGGACTGTCATCGGCTACAACGCTGAAATCCTGCCGGCAGTATGTGATATTTGGCTAAAAGCCAGAGAAGCTGGTAAACTGCAAAAACAACAACTTCAAAAAGCCCAAAATGCTGAAATATTAATGCGTGGGCTCGCCCATGTTGGCATCGTAGCTTTGGTAGATGAAGCGACCGGATATCAAGCTGACCGAGACAGAGAAGAGCTTCACAGAATACTTGAGGTATATCTTTCAGATGAGCGATTAAAATGGGCGAAACGGTTTCCTGATGTTTTTTATCAACAAATATATAGATTAAAAAATTGGAAGTGGCCAAATGACGGTAAACGAACACCTATGGTAGGGAAAATTACAAACAAAATTGTTTATGAGAATTTGCCCAAAGGTGTTCTGGATGAACTACAGATCAGAAATCCAACCACAGAAGGAACTGGCCGTAGGAAATGGAAGCACCACCAATTTCTGTCTGAAGATATTGGGCAACCTGATTTGAGAGATCACTTGCTTCAGTTGATTGCCATAATGAGGATATCCCCTAATTGGAGAACCTTTGAAGAGCATTTGGCTATAGCCTTTCCAAAATCAGGAGATCAATTTCCGCTGCCATTAAAATGAACCTTCGAACCGATAAATCCGAATGATTGAAAAAAGATTCAACATACCTTTTATTGCCGATCTTGCACTACGGGAAAAGCAGATCCAGCAAAATTATCGCCCCGTCATAGCCGTCCACAAATGGTTTGCCAGGCGGCCCGGCACCTTGTTTCGCGGGCTTCTTCTCTCCGAACTTTCTGACAAGCCGCTGCATGAAGCGTTTTATCAAGCCAACCATTTTCCGGGCACCCATATCGCGGATCCCTTTATGGGCGGCGGAACCCCCATCATCGAAGCCAACCGAATCGGTTGTAACGTCACAGGATTTGACATCAACCCAATGTCCTATTGGATCGTTAAACATGAAATCGAACACCTGGACCTCTATGCCTATGAGAACACCGCTGAATCGCTGCGAATAGACCTTGAAAGGAAAATCGGCCACCTTTACCGGACAAGATGCAACCTGTGCGGCTCAGAGGATGCCCATGTTAAATACTTCCTTTGGGTTAAAGTGATACCGTGTCGGCAATGCGGGAAGGATATCGACCTTTTTCCCGGTTATCTTATTTCTGCAGATTCTCGTCATCCGAAAAACGTTTTTGTGTGTTCAACCTGCGGCGAACTCACGGAAACAATCGATCGGAACAATCCCGGCCAATGCAATCAATGCTCAACACCGTTGACTTTAAACGGGCCTGCCAAGCGAAGTCTCTGTTTGTGCCCTGAATGCGGCACCCGTAACCGTTTTCCGGATCCGGATAACGGCCCACCTACCCACCGCCTTTTCGCGATGGAATATCATTGCGGAGCCTGTAAGCCTTCTCATACTGGAAGGTTTTTCAAAAAGCCTGACGAACAGGATTTTGAACGTGCTGCCGAGGCTGAAAAATCCTGGAAAAATATACAGCCTGAATATGTCCCTGATGATGCTATTCCAAGCGGCGATGAAACCAATCGTCTGCATCGTTGGGGGTATCAACATTACCGGGAAATGTTCAACAGCCGGCAGCTTCTTGGACTGGAACTCTCCGCTCGCATCATTGTCGACACCCAAAATGAACGGGTGCGAAATGCCTTGGCAACCAATCTTTCCGATTTATTACGTTACCAGAACATGCTGTGCCGCTATGATACAAGGGCGCTAAAATCTCTTGATATTTTTTCGGTTCACGGGTTTCCGGTGGGTTTGATTCAATGCGAATCGAATTTTTTGGGAATTATGAAAGCGGGCCGCAGCATGTGCGTCGGCAGCGGCGGGTGGGCCAATATCATTGAAAAGTTCAAGAAGGCGAAATCATACTGCGATAACCCGTTTGAAGTGAGGCATGAGGGCCATAAAAAGAAAATCATTCCTATTAAGGGAGAATGGATCGGCGACCACCTTAACGGCAACGCCCCTGATCATCACCGTGTTGTTGATATCTCTTGCCAAAACGCCGCATCTTCCTGCCTGCCGGAGGCCACATTGGATGCCGTATTCACGGATCCCCCCTATTTCGGCAATGTCCAATACGCGGAACTCATGGATTTTTGCTACGTCTGGTTAAAAAAGCTGGTGGGCAAAGACCTCAAAGCCTTTTATAGAAAGTCCACCCGTACCCCTGATGAATTGACTGGTAATGTGGACATGGGTCGAGGGCTTGATCATTTCACGGAGGGGATTTCCGCCGTATTTCAGCGAATGTCGAAAGCCTTGAAACCGGGGGCGCCGTTGGCGTTCACCTACCATCACAATACGATTGAGGCGTACCATCCGGTGGCGGTGGCCATCCTTGACGCGGGCCTGACATGCTCGGCATCTCTTCCGTGCCCGGCGGAAATGGGCGCCTCCATTCACATCAACGGGACAGGATCCTCCATTATCGATACGGTATTTGTGTGTCGAACGACAGGATTCATGCAGCGGAAGTGGCTTGCTGATTCACCTGATGAAGTCGCCAGGATTGTCAAGGAGGACCTGAGCCAGCTCAAAGCCGGAAACGTCAAACCGACCAAGGGCGACATAAGATGTATTGCCTATGGGCATTTAATTCGTCTGGCCATATGGGCGTTGCGAACTGATTGGAATGGGAAAGCGCCAGTGGAATCCCGCATCGAGAAGGTGGCGGATTGGCTCAGACGCTTCGGAGGATGGGCCGAGGTCGAAAAAAGCATGGCCCCTAACCACTCTGGAATTACAGAAAATATGCCTTTGTTCGCGGTGAATGAACGCGATGCGGAATATGGAGCCGAATATGCCGACGTTCCCTTTTGAAGTTACACTGGAGGAAATTCTTCAGGAGCCTGAAAGCTATGTTGATGCCGTGTTTTCATGCCTGGAATCGGAATTCCTGGTCATGCCCAAGGGAGAGGGGTTTGTGGATTATCCGGTATTCGAGAGGGGATACGAGGCATTGAAAGCGGCAACATCGGGATTCTCGGTTTTTGATCCCGATAGAATATTTCCGGTGACGTTTTCAGAACCCATCTCAATCGTTGTCCTACGGACCATGCTTGGCTTCACACCTCCGGAATGGGGATATGTGACGACGCAAAGAGCCGGCGTGCCTGTAACCCAGAGCTTTATTCGTTCACTGGACCGGAAAGTACGAATGACTCCGGAAACGGAGCTAAACTCCAACGGCGTGACGAAGGACAGGCTCCTGGCAATGGTTCAAACCGCCTGTCAATTACTGTCCGCCGGCGTACCCGACGTGAACGACGAGCAATTGCATCGCTTGGACAAAGCCGACACAAAACAAGGGCTCGACAGCATCAGAAACCTGGCCGGGATGGGTGTTCCTTATGCAATGCTTCTGTACGAACGATTTCTTGGACGGCCGTTTGCCGGGCATCGTGACTCTGTAAGCGAGCTCATCGGCGACAGCCTGGAATCGGCAATTGAAGATGTGCTTTCCAGAGCATGTATCAGTTATCGAAAAACCAAACGAGCAGAACGAATTGAAGGATTTGACCAGACGCCCGACTTCATCATTCCCAGCGAATTCAATCCCCAGGTCATCATCGAGGCAAAGATCACCGAGGATGACGGCACAGCCCGGGACAAGGTGACGCGTATTCAGCACCTCGGCGAACTGAGCCTTGCAGGGCGAACCGAGGACAACCCGAAATATCAAGTCATTGCATGTATCGGCGGCCGTGGTTTCGGGGTTCGCCGGGAGGACATGAAAAAAATGATCCTCGCGACCCGAGGGAAGGTATTCACGCCCAAAACACTTGATCGACTGGTGGAATGCACTCGTTTGAAGGAATTCAGGGCGTTGGAAAAATGATGGCATTTATTCGGCCGGTCATGTTTATCGGAAAATATTCAGAACATCCGCAAGGACAGCGGATCTTCTCAGACGCATGTATACCTTTTCGGCCTTGACACCATCCAGTTATTTCTTTAGCCTTATCATGCCACGCTAAAGCTTCGCCCATAGAGCGAATCCTATGGGCATTTTCAATATATTCATCATTCCTATGCAGAGTTCTACCGACGCGCGCTGGATTTCCCTGAAGCAGGCCGCGCATTATTCCAACATCGGCCAGAAGCGTCTGATATCCCTTGCCGAATCAGTCGATGCGGACCTTGTTGGCCTTTGTGACCTTCAGGTAGCGCTTGAAGCGGCGAGAGGCCAGAAGTTCGATAGCCCAGCGGTGGCCGATGCATCCTTGTGGGACTCGAGCTCCTTCTCCAGGACGGCGACGGTCATCTCCCGGTGCTTGCGCTGAGGTTCAGCCTCCCTGGGATTGTAGCAGAGAATATAGAGCCTGCGCCGCTCGCCGTCGCCGACCACGACCTCCTTTGCATGGAGATTGTCCTTGAAAACGGTGCAGCGGCCGCGCTTGCTCAGGACTTTTTTGCGGATCTCGGCCACGTTGGATATGCGGCAGGCCAGGAGATACTTGCCGCTGACCCTGGCCAACTCCCCGCGGTTGTCCTCTGAGTTCATGCCCGAGTCGGCGACAAGCTTGCAGAAAAGATTGCAGAATAAAATGGCCATCGGCGGGACATCTCTTGTTGTGATTTTGATGGCTATCCCATTGAATTTGAAAAGATTACAATTCTGCATGGTTTATTCTGAAGGGCAGATTTGCAGAATAAATCCAGGAAGTATGCAAAAAAGAGAGGGCTTGGCATGAAATTGAAATTCAAAGTCCAGTCCTATCAGACCAAAGCGGTTGCATCCGTGGTCGACTGATCTCCAGCGCAGATGCGCCATCTGGAAAGCTTCTCCTCTGATGGGGGCATCAACGTCATGATCATCAATAGAGACGGAGTTTGTGGGGACCGGCGAGCCGCCTCGGGACGATTCGGTGAGGATTGTCTGAGGGTTGGGGTCAGACGGCGCGCCGAAAGGGGCGGGAGGATGGCCCCGCCCCGTGAAGAGACTATTTGGTCATGTTGGCGACCACGAAGCCGCCCCGGGGTCTTTTCATCAGGAACCGGATCGCTTCGCCTTTCTTGATCTTGCCCATCAGGCTCTGGAATTCGGCGATGGAGGACACCGGCTCCCGGTTGATCTCGATGATGAGATCGCCCTGGCGCACCCCGGCGTTTTCGGCTTTGCCGCCCGAGGCCACATCGGTGACCAGAATGCCTTTGGCATCGCTTTCAAAGCCGAACCGCTGGGCTGTTTCGGGGTCGAGAGTTCTGAGTTCGAGGCCCAGGTCTCCGTTGTTCCGGCGGTCCGAGCCGACACGCTGAATCTCGTTGTCCCGTTTGCCCAGGGTGACCTCCACCGTCTTTTCCTTTCCTTCCCGGATCAGGGTGATGGACGTTTTTTTGCCCACGGGGAGGTTGGCGATCTGGGCCGACAGCTCACGGCTCGACTTCACCGCATTGCCGTCCACCGCGATGACGACGTCACCGACCTTGATGCCGCCCTTATCCGCCGGATCCCCCTCGTAAATCTGGGAAATCAGGACGCCGCTCTCCTGGTCGATCTTGTAGTATTCCTTGAGTTCGTCCGTCAGGTCCTGGATACCGACCCCAAGCCAGCCCCGGGTCACCTCGCCGCTCTTTTTCAACTGGCCGACGATGTTCATGGCCATGTTGACGGGGATGGCGAAGCCGATCCCCTGGCCGCTGGCGATGATGGCCGTGTTGATGCCGACCACCCGCCCGTCCATGTCCAGAAGGGGGCCGCCGCTGTTGCCGGGGTTGATGGAGGCGTCGGTCTGAATGAAATCGTCATAGGGACCGGCGCCGATGACCCGGCCCTTGGCGCTGACGATCCCGGCGGTGACGGTCTGCTCGAGGCCGAAGGGGCTGCCGATGGCCAACACCCAGTCGCCCACCCGCAGGCGGTCTGAATCCCCGGTCTCAAGCGCGACGAGATCCTTGTTGGGGGCGATACGGATCAAGGCCAGGTCGGTGTTGGGATCCCGACCGATCACCTCGGCGTCGAACTCCTTTTCATTGGACAGGCGAACCTTGATCTCATCCGCGCCTTCGACGACATGGTTGTTGGTCACGATATACCCTTCCGTGTCGATAATGAAGCCGGAGCCGAGACTCTGCTGTTTGAAATCGTGGGGACCCTCGTCGGGAAGCTGGGGAAATAGATCCTTGAACGGGTTGTCCCGGCCGCCGAAGGGGTTGCCGTAAAAATGCCGGAACACCCGCCCGCCGCCGCTCATGGTTTTGACCGTCCGGATGTTCACGACGGCCGGCCGCACCTTTTCGGCAAGCTTGCTGATGTTCATGGGCACCATGAGGGTGCCGTCGCTCTCGGCGGCCTCAACGTCCGCGGCAATGCCTGTCGTCAGAAAGATTGTCGCGATCCAGAGGGTTAGTGTCGAAAGATATCTGTTGTGCCGCATCCATTTCATGATGATTTCCTCCCGATTTTATGTTGAATTGACGATAAAAGGCTTTTAACGGAAAGTATAATACGGCGAAGAGGTTGCCTCAAGATGATGAGAAGATTACCAAATGGTCATGTTTTCCGCCCCGGGTCCCCGCTGACGGAAAGCGCCAGGGAAAAAACGCTGCCGACGTCCGGAGCGCTCTCGACTCGGACGTCGCCGCCGTGGGCGGCGGCCACGCTCCTCACCAGGCTCAACCCCAGGCCCGTTCCCGAGAGGCTCCGGCTGGGGTCGCACCGGTAAAACCTTTCGAAGATGTGGGGCAGGTCCGAGGCCTGGATGCCGATGCCCGTATCCTCGATCACCACCTCCAGCCGGCTGGGATCCAGCCCCACGACGAACACGTCCACGAAGCCCCCTTCCGGCGTATACTTGACGGCGTTGTCGAGGAGGTTCCCGACGGCCCGCTGGAGGAGGCGCGGATCCCCGATAACGATACACCCCTCGGGCGTCCGGCGGGTCAGCGTCACGCCCTTGTCCTCGGCGAGGGGCTCGTACAGCTCGCAGGCCCGCCGGACCAGGGCGCCCACGTCCACGGCAGTCCGTTCGATAACCGCCGCGCGTGCTTCGGTCTTGGAAATCATGAGCATGGTGTTGATCATGTCCAGGAGACCATCGCACTCCTCGATCACGCCCGCCGCCATCCCCTGATATTGCGTTATGGCCCCGGAGTCGTCGCCCGCGGTGGTCAACGTCACCTCGGCCATGCCCCGGATCCGGGTGACGGGGCTCTTCAGGTCATGGGCGATGTTGTCGCTCATTTCCCGGATGCCGACGACCAGTCCCTCGATACGATCCAGCATTTCATTGAAAGTGACGGCAAGGCGTTCGATCTCGTCCCCCCATCGCTTCACCGGCACCCGCCGCCCCAGGTCGCCGCCGGTGATCTCCCTAGCGGTTCGGGTGACTTCCCCCACCCCGCCAAGGGCCTTTTTGGCCATGAACCAGCCGATCAGGATCGACAGCGCCGACAAGGTCACGAGGGTCCCCACGAGGATCTTCCGGGAGGCTTCGATAAACCGGCCGGCGTGCTCCATGGGCTGCCCCAGCTGGAGAATGACGCCCGGACCGATCACCCGGTACAGAATCCGCACCCGGTATCCCACATTGGGGTCCACAAGGGTGTCGAACACATGCGGCCGGCCTTCGATCAAGCGGCGGATGGCGTCCCTGGCCACGGCGATGTTCTCCCAGTAGGACATGTTGGACGACGAGAAGGCCGAGCCGTCCATATACAGCAGCCTGAAAAAAATCTTGCGCTCTCCGGCCGCCTGAGCCTCCAGGATCATCACCCGCTTGACAGCGTCGATCCCCTTGGCCTTGAAGATGGACTCGAAGGTGCTCACCTGGTTCAGCAGCTCCTGGTCCGATCGCTCCTCCAGGAGGCGTGTCACCATGAGGTAGGACAGTAGAAAGGCCACGCCCGAGAGGAGAATGACGATGGTCCCGTACCAGAGGGTCAGCCGGAACGCCAGGGTGCGGGGCCGGCTAATCCAATTCCTTGAGCACATACCCGACGCCTCTCACCGTGTGGATCAGCTTGCGATCGAAATCCTTGTCCACCTTGTCCCTCAGCCGGCAGATGCGGGCCTCCACCACGTTGGTCCTGGGATCGAAATTATAGTCCCACACGTGTTCCATGATCATGGTCTTGGACACCACCCGGCCGGCGTTTCGCATCAGGTATTCCAGGAGGGAAAACTCCAGGGGCTGAAGTTCGATCTTTTGGCCGTCCCGCACCACCCGGCGCGTCACCAGGTCGAGGGAAAGCCCGCCAACGGCAAGGCGCATGGGTTCCGACACCTCCCCGGCCCGGCGGATCAGGGCTTGAACCCGGGCCAGGAGCTCCGAAAAGGAGAACGGCTTGGTGAGATAGTCGTCCGCCCCGATCTCGAGCCCTTTGACCCGGTCGTCGATCTCCCCCCGGGCGCTCAGAAAGATCACCGGCGTGCGGACCTTTTCCCGGCGCATCGTCTCCACGATGGAAAGCCCGCTTTGCCCGGGCAGCATGATGTCGATGACGGCGGCGTCGTAGGGTTCGGAAAGCGCCAGGTGCAGGCCCTTCTCGCCGTCGGCGGCATGATCGACGGCATATCCGGCCGCCTTCAACCCTTTCACGATGAAGTCGGCGATCTTCCGGTCGTCCTCCACCAACAAAATTCTCATAACGTATCCTTGACGGTTCCGTAAACAGGTCGTTACCCGTGTTACGCAAAACCGCCTTAAAATCGATTTGTTAAAAAATACATCCTCCTGAGTGTTCCAGAAGGGGCCGGGTGTTGATGGCCGCCTGGTCGGCGACTCCGGCCCCGTAACGCCAAGTGCACAACGTTACCCCATATGAGACGGATGGAAAAGGGATAAAATCCCGCCTTGTCCGGCAGGCGACACAAAATCCTTGAATCCGGGGTCCAAAGCCTTTAAGATGTCCCGCGATACCCGGGAGGGGCCGTAACCCGAACATCCCCTCCCCTTCAGCCGTGCCGTATATCGAGGTACCCTCATGATCCAGACCGGCGCCGACCTTCGAAAGCGCATCTCCGAAATGGTGAAAACCCTGCGGAAAACCCGCAGACCTTCCAGAAACGCCTTGCTGTCCGCCGCGCAATCCGTTCTGGATTGGAAGCAGGAACACGGCGCGGGGGGATTGTGGGACCCACCGCCCTTGATGATGACGGCGACGGTGGACGACGGTTGGGGTCACGGCCTCGAGGTGGTCCGCCTCTACGGCGAGGTCGCCGGGCTTTTCATCGTCCCCCTGGGCCTTCTCAGGACGCCCGCTGAGATCATCCAGGCCTGCAAGGATCTGAGGCCCGACATCCTCGGCCTGACGGTGCTGCAGTTCGACACGGAGGATTCTCTCGCCGAAATCCGCCGCGGCATTCCAAGGGAGACCCGGATCGTTGCCGGAGGTCCGATCTTCAACGCAGACCCGGACCTCGCGCCGCGCGCGGGGATCGACTTCGTCGCGGTGGACGCCGCTGCGTTTATCGAATACCTTTTGGACTTCCAGCCGGTACGGCCGCCCTCGAAAAATTGACCCTTGACCATTGTTGCGCCTTTGTGTATCAATACAACCGATATTATAAGAAATATCATTCGAATTGACGAATCCCCGCGCTTTCGAAAGCTTGACAACCCTAACCCGTCGATCCTCCGCACAAATCCGGCGGTGATATCCTTATCAAGGAGATCCAATGGAAAAAATCAATATTACCGAAAAACTTCGCACCTTCGACAAGTACTGGCAATCCAAGCTGGTCGGCGAATATAACGGTCGGCCCGTCAAGATTATCAAGCTGAAGGGGGATTTCGACTGGCACCATCACAAAGACGAAGACGAAATGGTTCTGGTCCTTAAGGGCCAAATGAATATCGAGTTCCAGGAAGATACCCTCAATTTGGGGGAAGGCGATCTATTCATCATCCCCTGCAACACCCCCCATAAGCTGGTGGCGGCCCAGGAGGTCAACATCCTGATGATCGAGCCCAAATCCACTTTGAACGCCGACAGCCATTCCCCCCGGAGAGCCGTCAGGGCTGAAGAACCCATGTAGGTTCCCCGGGCTTTCCGGGCTGGACCGAAATGCGCCATTCCCATCCGCTTAAAACCGGCGGTCCGGCAGGATATGTTGAGGGCGGTCCTCAAGATGATGCGTCAACCTTTTCGACACACAGGCGGATTTTCATGAATACGAAACGCTACCGACCGTTTTTCATCACCTTGTTCGGCTGTCTGGCACTCGTCGCCGTCACGGCCATGATTGATCGTCCGGCCCTCATGGCCGATGAAGCCGACGTCCTAACCGTCCAGGCCGGGGAAGGGAAGCTTTACGCCCAGCCTGTCAAGATCGCGCCGGTAATCGAGGTCCTGGAGAAGGGCGCCCGATTGCTGCTTCTGCACCAGAAGGGCGAATGGTGCGCCGTGAGCCTGCCCGACCAGCGCCTGGGATGGGCACACCAGAGCATCTTCGCGCCGGAAACGGCGGCATACGAACCCGAGAAGCCAGCCGATCCGGTTTCCTTGCCGACGATTTCCCAGGAAGCGCGAGGGAAACGTGCCGTCCTGAAGGTCAATTCAGGCCGGGTTCGGAGCGCACCGTCCCTTGACGCCGAGCTTGTGTTCGGTCTGAGCCGAGGGGCTCGCTTCACGATCCTGGCCCAGCAGGGTGACTGGTATTATATCCAGTCCCAAAGCGGGCAAAGGGGATGGCTTTATCACACCCTTGTCGATTTCTCTCAACCGATTCCGCCGGAAACCGAAGACAAACCCGCCGAATCCGCGAACCCCTCGATGGAAAGCGATGCGACACCCGTGGCGGTCGATCATACGACGCCACAACCTGAACCGGCCGCCGGCGACACCGAAAACGCCCCTACCGAACGCGACGACGCCTCCGATACCGCCGCCAAGTCAGCGGGCTACGGATTTCAGGTCGTCGTCAAGGTCAGGTCCGGAAGGGTCAGAACCGGGCCCTCCATGACGTCACCCACGGCCTTCGGAATCCTTCGGGGGACCCGGGCGGAAGTCGTCGCCGCCGAGGGACGATGGTATCGCATTCTTCTGCCGGACGGGCGGACGGGGTGGGCCTACGAGACGCTTTTTGACATGGTGGGACAGGAAGGCGTCCATGCACCGGAGGCCCCACCGAATTCGGCGGTGAAAGAACTCCGGGCCATCGACTTCGACACCACGCCCGAGGGGCATGAAGTCCTCACAATTGAACTAAACGCCTTCAACCCCCCCAAAACCTACACCATCAACGACAAAACAGTGCCCCTGGTGGTCTGCGAGTTCGCGGACACCCGCCTTTCCTCCGGCATCGGCAAGACCATCCCCACCCACGGCAAACTGGTAACGGCCGTCTCGATCCGACAGACCGGTGGCGCGGATTCACCGGTCCGGGTTGAAGCCGCCCTCGATCCCCGGTTCAAATACAGCGTGGATCAGGTTTTTTTCAAAAAGAACAACCGTTATGTCGTCACCTTCAAAAAATAACCGGGTCTGCTCCACGGTCAGCCCGGCCTCCCTGCGACGCCGGGGAATGGGGGGGGTTAAGCCAATCCCACCTTCCAGTTCCACAATCCCGGCCGATCCTTGATTTGAACGTGCCCCGGGACCGGCTCCTCAAGAGTGACGAAAACCCGATAGCCGGCTTGAAGCAACGCCTTTTTCTCTCCTTCGAAATTGAGCCGCCAGTTGGGATAGACCCATGTATTCTGGCCGTGTCGTTCAACCCAGGCCACCTCGCCTCTGGGACTCGTGACCGGCTGATTGGATGACACGGACGTTGGAACGATCCTCGAAATACAAAGCGGCCAGTTGCCGGCCACGACAATTCCCAGGGGAAGAGAACTCTGCCGGGGGAGTGCGGCATAATCCCCGGCGCCGAGTTCGGGGCTTACCATGCATCCTTTGAAGCCCGTGACGGCAGCCGCACGCACGGCCAGGGGATTGGCGATGTTACAGAAAGGCCCGGCCCACAGCTCAGTGGGGCCCATATTCCTGAAAAATGCCATCTGCCAGGCAGCGTTCAGGACAAAGGTTCGGCCGCCCCCGTTTAGAACCGTATCGATCATTTGTTGCCAGAGGTTCTCTTCGTCCGGCCAGACCACGGGCGGGAGCCACCACCAGATATCCGAAAATCGCCGCTGCGAGGTTGTTTTCAAGACGTCAGGCGAAAGCCACAGACCGGTGCCGCCCCGTCGCCGCCCCCTCTCCAGACGGCGGCCAACCCAGAGATCCAGGGGCGACAGAGGCTTCAGAGGCTTCACGGGAATTTGCAGTCGAAAGCCCGATGAGGACTCGGGAACGACGACTTTCGAAAGCGAGGCCGAAAGGGCGTCGATCATCTCGGCCAGGGCTTTTTCCCTGCGGTCCGTCAAAAACACCGGCACGTTTTTGGCCGTTTCCCGCCGCCCGCTTGCCTTGATGTAAAGGCGCCCTTTTTTCGGCACGGACGCGCCAACTCGGATCACGGTGTGCCAGGCTTCGTCTTCATATCCGACGCGTAGCACATCGCCCGGGAGCAGCGCTTCACGCGAATCCACATAAGTACCCTCGGCCGACCCCTTAACCCTTCCGATCAGATATCCGGACCCGGTCTGGGTTTCCGGGTTGACGGGATTCTGGGGACGCTGGGACAGGAAATGATAATGGGTCCCCGTTCGGCCAAGGGACCATGCCAACAGTTCAAGGGCGTCCTTTCTCTTCCGGGCATCGCTGAAGTGGTCCCGCAGCGTCTGATAGGCCTTTACGGTATAATAGACATAATGCGGCCCTTTTTTGCGGCCTTCGATCTTCCAGGCCGATACCTTCGGAATGGTGAGAAGGACCTTGGCGAGTACGTCAATGCTGAGGTCCTGGCATGAAAAATATCGCCCGGCGCGTCCCTGCTGGGTGTAAAGCCGACGGCAAGGCTGCACGCACCGGCCCCTCAGCCCGCTTTTACCGCCCATGTAGCTGCTCCAGTAGCATCGCCCGGATACGGCGTAACAGAGCGCCCCGTGAACGAAAACCTCCAGATCCAGTCCATCGGGGCAGGCCTCGGCCATCTGCTTGATTTCGTCCACACTGAGTTCCCTCGGGAGGACGACCCGGCGAATGGCGGTTTTGGGGATGGCGCGAATGAATTCGAGGGCCCGCGGAAAGGTGACGTTGGCCAAGGTCGACAGATGCAGTTCGCCTTTATACATCACCTCCCGGGCGATCTCGGCCACGGCAAGGTCCTGCAGAATAAGTCCATCCGGCTTGACGTAACGGTTCAGGCGGTCCACCAGGCCGGCGCAGAATGCCAGCTCGTCGGGCTTGATCAGGGTATTGAGCGTGATATAAACCCGGGTTCCCCGTTGGTGGGCGAGGCGGGTCAATGCCCCCATCTCTTCCAGATCGAAATTCTTGGCAGCCATCCGTGCGGAGAAATCCTTCAGGCCACAATATATGGCATCGGCCCCGGCGGCCAGCGCCGCCAAAAAGGCGGCCCGGTTGCCGGCCGGCGCCAGAATGGCCGGGGGCGGGTGAAGCGCTTCACGCGCTTTTTCAGGGTTCATCAATGGATCATGTCCTTGTCCGGTGAGACCGACCGCCCACAGGCGATCAATGCCGCCGGGGCGATGGGGGATTGACCATAGAAAAGACTTTCGGTGTTCAGGGGCCGGTGCGACAGGGGACGTCCCCTGCCGGCACCTCTTTCCGGCCACATTTACGAAAGTCGAAAGTTGGTTATAAAATTTGCAAAATAGCGTTATCTCGACATTAAATCAAGCATCTTCTGGACGTTTCACCTGCTCCCGAAATCCGGAGGCTGAACGCAGCGCGGCAGATCCGCATCCTGCGGACCTGCCGTCATGGATGCATCAGACAACGGATGCCGTCAGGCTGCCGCACGGGAGGACGCCTTGTCCAGCGTCACCGTCACCGGCACCCCATTGGTAATGCTGTCATAGACTGGGGAAAAGGTCGGCCCCAACCGCATCAGTTCTTCGAGTTCCTCATCCGGCACATCGGCGTCGATCCTGAACGTCATCCGGATCTGCTCATAACCTCTACGGACATCCTCCCGCATTCCGAGGAATCCCTGAAGATCGATGTCTCCCTCCAGCCGTGATTCAACGGCATTGAGGGTGATGCCCTTAGCTGCCGCATGATAGACGATGGAGGTCGTCACGCAGGCCGCCAGCGCGGTGAGAAGATATTCAACCGGATTGGGCCCCTTGTCTTCTCCCAGGAGAATGGGCGGTTCATCCGCGTCCAATTCGAAATGCGTTTCATGGGGGTGATCCTGCTGTGTTCCGTAAAAGTTCTTGATGGTGGTGCGATTGTGCCCGCAATTCATCCATTTGTTGTTGGCACGGAACTTGAACTTCGCGATGACCGGCGCTTTCTTGACAGCATCGATCGTCCCGAAAAGCTCGTTGACCTTGACCCCGTTGACAATCTTTTGAGCGTCCATGGTACCCTCCTATGCATGTTCGCCTCCCGACGGGGGGAGGCCCTGGATGGTCAGTGATTTGCGGCCCGGAAGCCCACAGCCGCCGTTCGGCCATGCCTCACGCTATGCAAGGTGCGTACCCAAAAAATGAAAAGATTTTATTGAAAATAAATCCTGTAAGTTAAAAAATTATCGTGCCATTCGGAAAATGACGAGATATCGTCATTTACGATATCTCGGGGCCCGAACAACGAGATTTCGTGAGCCGGGATTTGGCGACAGACACTATGCCGGACGGCGGATGCCCAACGCCTTTATCCGGGAACTCAAGGTGGTGGGCTTTAAACCCAGCAGGTGCGCCGCGCCCTTTTTCCCGGAAATCTGCCACCCGGTCGATTCCAGCGCCAGAACCATGTTACGGCGCTCCAGCGCCTGCATCTCCGCCGCGGTACAAATCTTCCCTTCCGTTGGGCGGGGAGCCGGCGCCGGTTCGTCGGAGCCTTGGGGAAACGCCCGGTCGAGATCGAGTCGGGTGCCCGTGGAGACAATGACCGCCCGTTCGATCACGTTCTGAAGTTCCCGGACATTACCGGGCCAGTCATATGCTTCGAGACGACAGCGGTCCTGCCCTGAGAGGGGGGTGAAATGTCTGTCGAGCTTTTTTGAAAAACGCTCCAGAAAATGGTCGGCCAAAAGCGGTATGTCGTCGCGGCGATCCCGAAGAGGGGGAATACGTATCGGAAAAACGTTGAGACGAAAATAGAGATCCACGCGGAAACGCCCCTCGCCCATGAGCTTGTCCAGGTCGCGATTGGTCGCCGCAATCACCCGGACATCCACGCGGCGGGTCCGGGAACTCCCCACGGGTTCGAACTCTCCTTCCTGAAGTACCCGGAGCAGCTTCACCTGCAACGCCATGGGCAAATCGCCGATCTCGTCCAAAAAGATCGTGCCGCCATCGGCCAGCGCAAAGCGGCCTTCCCGTTTTTGCGTCGCACCAGTAAAGGCCCCCGCCTCGTGACCAAAAAATTCGCTTTCCATGAGCGAAGCGGGAATGGCGGCACAATTGACCTTGATGAGCGGCCTGCTCCCGCGAACGGAGGCGGCGTGGACGGCCCTGGCGAAGAGTTCCTTTCCCGTGCCCGATTCACCCGAGATCAAGACCGAAGCGTCTGTGGGCGCCACCTGATCGACGCTTCGCAGCACATCGCAGATAGGATCGCTGCGGCCGACAATCTCGTCGAATTTCGTGAGACCCCGGATTTCCTCCTTCAGATATTCCGCCTCGGAGCGCAGCGACTGGATCCGACGTTCCGCCTCCAACCGGTCGTTGACGTCCCGCATAATCAGAGTAAAAAACGTTTCCCGCTCCATCTCCACCCGGGAAAGGGTCGCTTCGGCGGGAAATTCGGTTCCTCCCGAGGTCCGCCCCTGAAATCCGTCGGCAATCCAGAAGTGTTGCCGCCCCGCCGGACGTGACTGGAGCTCCGCCACCAGGCGAGACAGTTTTCGATGGCTTCCCCGGGAAAGATAGGGTCGAAAAGGTTTCCCCGCCATGGCGACGCCGTCGCATCGAAACAGCTTTTCAGCCGCCCGGTTCAGGATAACCACCGACAGATGCCGGTCAAGCTCGATAACGGCATCCATAGCGCTGTTCAGAAGGCGAGTCAGTTTTTGTTCTCGTTCACGGATCCGCTCCTCCGCTCGGATCCGGCGGAGTTCAGCCGCCGCTCTGGCGGCAAAAATTCGAAAGACCGAGAGCTTTTCTGGATCCCGGGGCATCGGGCGCGTATCCAGTACCGCCAAATGGCCAAGAATCCGCTCGTCCAGATCAAGAAGGGGAACGCCCATGTAGCTGACGGCTCCGATTCCCGACAGGTCCGGATCACGGGGATACAGCTCTACCACGCGGTCCGGGACATGAAACAGATCCTTGGTTTCGATAACCGGTTCACAGGGGGTCCCGGATATCTCGTATGCATAATCTGCTACGTATCCGTCCCCCAACCAGAAGGCGATGGCTTCGAGACGTCTTCCCGGCTCGCGGAATTCCGTCACCCATGCCCCGTAGGTGTCGAGCGCTCGGCAAAGATGCTTGACCAAAGCTTCAAAAAACGCTCGGCCCGTCTCCTTGGCCGTTCCTTCGAAAACAGCTTGCAGGAGTTGATTTTCCGGTGCGATGCAGTCTTGATGGTCCATGATCGTTTTACCCGGGATAGTGTCTTGATCAAGGTATACTTTTTTTAAAATAGTCACCGCCCCTGGCAAATCAATGACATCTCCGGTTTCAAAACGGCCATAAGCAAAAAAAGGGAAGGCGGGCGACACACCTTGCCGGCGTTGTGATTCTCCTTGTGAATGGACACGGCTGTGTTATAGTTAATATGTCAGGAACGCAAATTTCGGCTTTCGCGGCGTTGATTTGAAAGCGGTGATCCTGAACACCATACATTGAATCGATAACGTTTCGCTTTGAAACGTCACGCATACGCGCCACTTCCAATGGCACACGGAAAAGGAAGCACCTATGAAACTGGCTGTTAGCGGTAAAGGCGGCGTTGGGAAGACCTCGTTTTCATCGATGTTGATTCGATCCCTCAACGCATCCGGACGGTATGTTCTGGCTATCGATGCCGATCCGGACGCCAACCTCGCCATGGCGATCGGCATCGAGGGGGCGGACAAGATCGTTCCCATCTCGGAAATGAAAGAATTGATTTTCGAACGGACTGAAGCCCAACCAGGAAGTATCGGGGGTTTTTTCAAACTGAACCCCAAAGTTGACGACCTTCCGGAAAAGCTGTCCGCACGTTATGAAAACATCAAATTGATGCGTTTAGGCGGCGTCAAAAAAGGCGGTTCAGGGTGCATCTGCCCGGAAAGCACCCTGCTGAGAGCCCTGGTCACCCATGTCGTCCTTGCTCGCAACGAGGTTGTGGTCATGGACATGGAAGCCGGCATCGAGCACCTTGGACGGGGAACGGCCCGGGCGGTGGACAAACTTCTCGTTGTGGTGGAGCCTGGCCGCAGGAGCATCGACACCGCAGAGCATATCCGTCATCTGGCTTCTGAAATCGGCCTGACACGAATTTTGATCATCGGCAATAAAATTCGCGGACCCCAGGACGAAGCGTTCTTGAAGCGCCACCTGAACGATTTTGATTTTCTGGGATTCATTCCTTATGACGAAAAACTGATCGAGGCGGACCTGCAGGGGATTGCGCCTTACGACACCCACGGGCCGGCCGTCCAAGCTGTCGCGGCGATGATGGACAGGATCGATACATGAAAAAGCAGCCTCAAGACCCGCCGAGAAAGCGCTTTTACCGGGGGAAACACCGCAAGCGCGGCATTTCTCCCGACGCGGATCCAAAGCTCAAGCGCGAATTCGCGAAGATCGGTATTCCCGAAAAAGCGCCTTTCGTTCCGGATCCGTTCCAACTGGAGGCGCTTGCTGCGATTGGAAAAGGCGACTGCCTGGTCACTGCACCAACGGGATCCGGCAAGACCTGGATCGCCGAACAGACCATCCGTAAGATCCGAGCGGCTGGTGGGCGAACGTGGTACGCCTCCCCCTTGAAAGCGCTTACCAATTCCATCTACGTGGTGTTCTGTGAAATTTTCAGCCCTGAAAATGTTGGAGTTCTGACCGGCGACCGCAAGGAAAACCCTGATGCCGACATCATTGTCGGCACCACGGAGATTTTAAGAAATCAACTTTACGACGCCATGCATCGCGGCGAAAATATTCACACGGATTTTGTCATCCTCGACGAAGCTCATTTTTTGGGAGATGAGGAGCGGGGTGTTGTCTGGGAAGAGGTCATGATCTATCTCCCCACCCGAATCCCGTTGCTCCTTCTTTCCGCGACCATCGGAAATGCCGGGCGTATCGCCGAATGGCTCTCGTCCATTCGCGGCAAACCCTGCACGGTCATCGAGGAGAAAAGGCGGCCGGTACCCCTTGTCCCCCTTTTTTTCCATCCCTCGGGAAAGCTCCTTCCGCTGATCTCCACCGTCAACGGGAAAAAACGGCTTTACGACAAGGTTTACGGCTTCATCACCGGGAAACGCCAGCCCTATATCGCCCGGCCCGGGCAGCTACCGCCGTTTGGGGACATCCTCGACGTTCTCAGGAAATACCGCCTACTGCCGGCCATTTTTTTTCTGAAGTCTCGGTCGGACTGTGACAACGCCCTCGATTTATGTCAGAAGAACCGAATATCCGACATGAATCGAAGGGCGGCCATCGAAGGCTTCATCAATGATTTCTCCGAACAGGTGCCGCACATCACCAAACACTCCCAACGATGGCATCTCGAGCACCTTGCTGTCGGCGCCCATCACAGCGGACAACTCCCCGCCTGGAAATTTCTCGTCGAACAGCTCATGACCCAGGGACTTCTGGATGCCGTCTTCGCGACATCTACTGTAGCGGCGGGCGTCAATTTCCCGGCGAGGACCATCGTGTTTCTCAACTCCGACAAGTTCAACGGGGTAGAGTTCATGCCTCTCACGCCTACGGAATTTCACCAGATGACGGGAAGAGCGGGACGCCGGGGTATGGATCACATCGGGTTTGCGGCGATCCTGCCGGGAAAATACATGGACGTGCGCCTGATGGCCCGCCTGGTGACGGCATCGCCGGCTGATGTTTACAGCCAGATCAAGATCAATTTCTCCATGGCCCTCAACCTGCTCCTCTCTCACACGCCGGACCAGATCGAACTGCTACTTGAAAAATCCTTTGCCGCTTATCTTCTCCAGCACGATGCCAGCTATCGTTCGTATCGGAAGATCGGAAAAGCGACCGTTGGGGACACGCCGGAAAAAAGCCAGCTCTGGAACGACTTTTTGAAACATCTCGAATTTTTAAAAAAAACCGGGTATGTATCGGAAGACGGAAGACTCACCGACGACGGCATGTGGGCGTCACAACTACGGGTAGATCATCCCCTCTCCATCGCCGAAGGGTTCCGGTTGGGCGTCTTCCCGGAAAACAATCCCGCCATCATCGCCGGGTTGATGGCGGCGTTCGTCAATGAACGAGAATGCGATGATCGGCTACTGAAGGAGGTTGTTCCCAATCCGTTAAAGCGGGCCTACCAACAGGTCGTCAAGGGATTGGGTCCGTTTTTGAAACAGATGGCCGCCTCAGGCTTTGCCGTAAGGCCCTTGCAGCTTAGACCCTGTCTGTCCGTATATCTCTGGGCCGTCGGGGGGCACCCATGGGAGCATGTGGTTCGCGTGTCGGAGTTGGCGGAGGGCGATATGGCAGTGCTGATTCTGCGAACGGCGGATAATCTAAGACATATCGTTGCTCTTCGAGCGGTATTTCCAGACGCCTCGGAGAACGCGTCGAAGGCGATCGAATCCATCCTGAGGGACCCGGTAGCGGCCTTTTTCTGATTGGTTTGTCATGGTCTATTCCCTTCCCTCGCCCAAGCTCTGAAGCCTGCCCGTAATCCGCATCCTTACGGCACCGCCATGGTCAACATTAAAATGTAAGTCCGGCATCGAGCTCCGGCAAGTCTTTCCGGGTTGACCCCTTCAGAAAAACGTGGGCGCAGGTTAATCAACAGCTCTATACCCTTATTATCCCACGAAACTACACTCATTGAAAGGGGTTATGCACGACGTATCTTTCAGTGCATGAATCAGGGCTTCAGATTGCTGAAGCCCCAAAAATAACTCGTAGCATTGAAGGGAGACGACCATGGACGTGAAGGATTTTTGCAAAGGTATCGAAAGTGAAATGACGGCATGGAAAGCCAAACTCTATGATGCCATGCGGAAGGTGGACAAGCTGGGTTCCGCTGAAAAACAGAAGATGCTGGGCAACATCGAGGATCTCCACATACTGCTTCAGGAGATGTCCGACCGGGTGGATCAGCTCAGGACCGAATGTCCATCGGATTGGAGTCCCATGAAAAAGGACATCGAGCAGGGCACCATCGACATGCGAAGCAAGTATGAAGAAACCATGAAGATTATCGGCGAGGCTGCACCGGTGTCCATACCCGGATAGTTACCGCGTTCAATCTGTGGAATGGATGGCTGAACAACGATGTTGTTCAGCCATCACTGTTTACGGGAAAAGTTTCCGCCCCGGCTTTCGTTACAACATTAGGCACGAACCTTTGAACAGATTTTCTCCGCGCTTTCCGCCCGGTTGAAGACAAGCGAACCTGTTGCGCGGTTCACGGGATCGTGCATGCCCCTTTTTCGATATTTCAGGCATTACCAGACCGAACAACAATATGTCTCTGCAGAAGACAGGAGAAACAAAGACATCGGGGGCCATGTTTACCCTTGTTTTTTTGCCGGATATATGTCTTCGATGGCCCGGAGACCGCAAAAAACGCCCGGCTTGACACCACTCAAGGATCTCCCTGGAATGCGACGCGATCTCCCAAACGAAAGCGATATCGAAATATGAACCCATACGCTGTGAACGCATCAGCCATCGTCGGATGCGATAACAACACGCCGCTTCTCATGCCCGCAGGTGAGGGATTCGATCTCCTGTTCATGAAACAATCTCGTCCGGGCCGGGTGATCCTCCTGAAAATCAGCGGAAAATGCGGGCTGCGCCTGCCCTGGCGGGAATCAACAGTATGAAGACCATGGCCACCCAGCTTGCCCTGCTGATGCGGCTCGGCCAGCGAAAAAGCAACGTGCGGCTGCTGATTCGATTTTCCATGGTGTTGATCCTTTTTTTCGTGGTTTACAGCGTTCTTTTTCATGTGCTGATGATTTACGAGGGACGCCGCTACTCCTGGATAACCGGCTTGTACTGGACCCTGACGACCATGTCCACCCTGGGATTCGGCGATATCACCTTCACCAGCGACATGGGGAGGTTCTTTTCGGTGGTGGTGCTACTCAGCGGCATCATTTTTCTGCTCATCATACTGCCCTTTACCTTCATTCAATTTTTTTATGCGCCATGGCTGGAGGAGCAGAATAAGGCCCGCGCTCCGCGTGCGGTACCGGACAGCGTATCCGGACATTTGATTTTTACCCATTTCGATGCGGTCACCGTGAACCTGATCCAAAAACTCGGCCAATACGGTGTCGACTATGTGGTTTTGACCGCCGAGCTTCAAAACGCCTTGGATTTACACGACCAGGGATATCAGGTGGTTCTGGGCGACCTGGACGATCCCCAGACCTACGACCGCCTCAATATCGATCGCGCGGCCATGGTGGTCGTCCTGAATGAAGATGTTGTCAGCACCAACATCATCTTCACCATCCGGGAAACGAATTCCGACGTGGTCATTGTGACCAATGCCGATGCGGATGATTCGCTCGATATTCTACAGCTGGCCGGGAGCACCCATGTCCTTCAGTTCACCAAGATGCTGGGCCGATCGCTAGCTCGCCGCGTGCACGGCGTCAGCATGAAAGCCAATGTCGTCGGCAGCTTTGATCAATTGTTGATCGCGGAAGCGCCTGCAATGCGGACATGGCTGCAGGGAAAAACCCTGGCCGAAAGCCGGCTCCGCGAAGCCGTCGGTGTTACCGTGGTCGGCCTGTGGGAACAGGGACAATTCCTGATCCCCAGCCCCCAATCCCAAATCGGCGAATCAACCGTGCTGGTGCTGGCCGGGACCGAAACACAGCTGGATCGGTTTGACCAATCCATCGGCAGCGGTACGAGGGAAAACCCGAAGAATGGGCCGGTAGTGGTTCTCGGAGGGGGCCGCGTCGGTATGGCGGTTGCCGAAACCTTGATGGCCCGGGAGATTGATTTCCGGGTGGTGGAAAAAAAAACCGGAATTGCCTCGCTGAACGCGCGATTCATGCAGGGAAGCGCCGCGGATCTGGAGGTTCTTGTCAAAGCAGGCATTTATGAAGCCCCATCGGTGATCATCACCACCCATGACGACAATTTGAACATCTACCTGACCATCTATTGCCGCCGACTGCGGCCGGATGTGCAAATCATCAGCCGGGCCAGCCTGGACCGCAACATCAACACCCTGCACCGGGCAGGCGCCAACTTGGTGATGTCCTTCAGCTCCCTGGTCACCGCCACCATTTTGAATCTGCTCCAGCCCCAAAAAATGCTGATGCTTTCCGAAGGACTCAATGTGTTTCGAACCGCTTTGAACTCGAAACTGGAAAACAGGCCCTTGTTGAACATTCAAATTCGTGAAAACACCGGTTGTAGCGTGGTAGCAGTGAAACGGCGGGAAGAACTGATCATCAACCCCGATCCAGCGATCGTTCTTGAACGCGGAGATGAGCTGCTGCTGATCGGATCCGCCCGATCCGAAAAAATGTTCAACGAAAAATACCCGGCGCCCGCCCAGTCAGACCCCGTACCATAGCGTATTTTTTATGCGGACTGGGAATATGTCTTTCAGCAAAGTTCCCAATGAATCGCCACATGAAGGAACAGAAGGAATTTTGACAGGTTGGTTTGAGCAGTCCCAGCCATAAAAAAAGCCCGTTTCGGGAAGAAACGGGCTTTTTAATGTTGACGGCGGCGTCCTACTCTCCCACACAGTCGCCCATGCAGTACCATCGGCGCTAAGGAGCTTAACTTCCGTGTTCGGAATGGGAACGGGTGTTGCCTCCCTGCCATTGCCGCCGTCACCGTATAAGTACATCAAAGCGTTTAAACTCCTGTGTCGCTTAGTTTGTGGCTAAGCCTCACGACACGTTAGTACCGGTTAGCTCAATGCGTTGCCGCACGTACACACCCGGCCTATCACCCTCGTCGTCTTCGAGGTGTCTTCAGTCCAAAAGGATGGGATATCTCATCTCGAGGTGGGCTTCCCGCTTAGATGCTTTCAGCGGTTATCCTTTCCGAACTTAGCTACCCAGCAATGCCGCTGGCGCGACAACTGGAACACCAGTGGTTCGTCCATTCCGGTCCTCTCGTACTAGGAACAGATCCCCTCAAATATCCTACGCCCACGAAAGATAGGGACCAAACTGTCTCACGACGTTTTAAACCCAGCTCACGTACCACTTTAATCGGCGAACAGCCGAACCCTTGGGACCTGCTCCAGCCCCAGGATGTGATGAGCCGACATCGAGGTGC
>Ga0209164_1001209_pt1 | contig 36109 bp, 33 predicted proteins | sample MTBNYHSulfiMetaG_FD_187458 | JGI IMG/M metagenome (GOLD analysis project Ga0209164, IMG submission 187458) | Enrichment culture microbial communities from rom New York Harbor, USA that are MTBE-degrading - MTBE-NYH (New York Harbor Sulfidogenic)... | ecosystem: Environmental > Aquatic > Marine >... | reverse complement strand
ACATAGGGGACAACAGCGGAGAGGAGATGATGCTGACATTGTCGGATTACGGGATAGAGGCTGATGCAAGAATAGAATATATCCAGATTTATGCAGGGGTGAACTGGCCTGCGACTATAGAATTTGACATTGATTACTTGACATTTCGTGACATTACTGTCCAAAATCAATTGATATTGACACATCGTATCGGGCAACTGATTGAAATTCCACGGTGCTCATGTCGTTGAAGAAATCAGGTTGTGCCTGTCCCGGTGTCGCTCCCGCAAGGCAAATTGTGATTAACACCCATTCGCTTTGCTCATTGGAGTCACAGAGTGCACCGAGGGAGTTGTTCTTTTCCCCAATCGGGAGACGGCGATTGGGGAAAACCCACAGGCCTTGCGGCGAGAAGGCTCATATTTGCAAAGCAGTGTTTCTTCTCCGTCTCCCCTGTCTCTCAAGCGCAGCGGGTGTGAAAAATCCGTTCTTGGACAAGAGTGACATCAGTCAAGAAAAAATGTAGGAGAATAGGGGAGGGGTGTGTTTTTTCGCGTAGTTATAGGGAAATGCATTTAACCGCAAAGACCCCGGTATCATCCTCCACACCGACGGCTGAAAATCTGCCGGCCATGTCCCGGCCTCTTAACGGGGAACGACCCCGGTGAAACAACATCGACTGCGGTTTCACAGGGCAGGCGCAAAGTTCGCGAATGGTATTTCTTTTCTTCTTTTCGCTGGGAAGAACGAAAAGGGCAGGGTTCTTAAATATGGCGGATCAGGCATTTCCCCAAATCAGCTCAACATCATAGGGCTGGAATTGTCTGTCCACGGTCACGATGGGCAAATGTTCAATGTTTGCCTGGGATATGAGGAGCCGATCAAAGGGATCCCGGTGATGCAAAGGGAGCGAGGCCACGTGCAGCGCGTGGGTGTGATTGACGGGTAATGGCACGATCGCATCCCGTGCCAATCTGGGCGGAACAAAGCGATCCGGCGCTTCGGGAAGCAGCAGTTTTCCGATCGCATACTTGATGACGATCTCCCAGCTGCTGGCCGCAGATAGAAAGACCTCATTTCCACCGTCCTTGATCAGTGCTTGGACCCTGGGCGACAGTTCTTCCGGGGTGGTGATCCACCAAAGCCAGCAATGGGTATCCAGCAGGAGTTTCATGCCTCAAAATCATCCAGGACATCGTCAGACAAAGGGGCGTCAAAATCATCCGGGACCCGGAATGTGCCTCTGTCCAATCCCGGCTCGCGCCTCAAAACCGGCTCTCTCCAGGGTATCAGCCGTGCCACAGGTTTCCCGGCCTTGGCTATGATAATCTCTTCGCCCGCCGAAATACGGTTGAGCAATCGGGAGAGATGAGTTTTGGCCTCATGAACATTGACGGTTTGCATCACCAGCCTCCATCAGGAATTGTCCTCATATGTTAAAGATAGACTAAACTATAAACTTAGTCAACAATTATATTCACCACAAAGCGGAGGCTGCCCGCACAAAGTATGGCATCTCTCCTTCTCTGTCCTGTCTCCCTTTGCGAGGGAATTCAGAGGGTAACCTGATGGAACCATGGGAAAAATGTTAAAGTCGGTAAGAATCGGAGGAAAGAGGGGATGCGTGTGGATTTCAGCCGCACATTTCTGAGGATGGGCATTTCAGTGCCCGTCCTGGCCCGCTATCAGGGCTCCGCTCAAGACCCCGGCGCCATCTGCCGGCCTTGTTCCGGCCTCTTAATGGGGCGCAACCCCTGCAAACAACACCAGCCATGGTTTCACATGGTTGGCGGGGGTAGGCGGAAAAAAAGCGAAGTGGGCTTATTGTGGACGGGCAACCGATCGCCTCACAGCTGTCAGACGTCCTCTTTATTCCGCAATAGTCGAATCGATCTTGGCCTGAAATCCCGTTTGAACCGGACCCCTGCCGGGGTTGCGCCCGTTAGGCCGTCTTGGGAGGATTACTCAAGTCTCGGATATGGGCTTACGGTGAAGCGGTCAGTTCGATGATCTTTTTTTCGGCAAAATCCAGGTGGGCCAGAATCGCCCGGCTGGCCGCTTCAGGGTCTCGCGCCTTGATGGCCTCCAGGATTGCGGAATGCTGTTCCAGCAGGTGGCGTTTGTTTTCCGCTTCCTTGTACATGGTTTCTCTGATGAGTTTCTGGGACTGCCAGAGCAGATCGAAGAGTGTGGACCCGATGTGTGACAATATGGTGTTCCGGGCCGCCTGAAATATCCCCAAGTGAAATGCCGAGTCCGCATTGACCCCTAATCGATCCGTTTGGAAGTCCTGTTTCATTTGGTGAAAGGCCTTTTCCAGGGATTCAATGGCCTGGTCCGTAGCGATCTGACTGGCCTTGGCCGCTGCCCAGGATTCCAGTATCTTTCGAACTTCCAGGAGCTGAATCACCATATTCAGATCGCCATCGATGGTCTTGGCAATGGGGTCACAAATGGCCGAGCCGGCCAGCGATTTGACCACTATCTTGCTACGGGGCTGGATCTCGACAAAACCCAGGGTCTCCAGGATTTTGAGCCCCTCCCGAAGAGGCGGGATGCTCACACCCAGCGTGCCGGCCATCTCCCGCTCAGGGGGGAGCGCGTCGCCGGGTTTCAGTGTGCCGTTCTTGATGAGTTCGATAAACTGTTCTGCGATTTCATCTGAAAATCTTTTGTGCTGAAGGGGTTTGAGCATTTTCTGACCTCGGGGAACGGTTTTAAGAGGGATAGTAACTCTTTCGCTTTTTGATAAAATGGTTCGCAACAGGGTCGGCCCATGGGGCTCCTGCCATGTTTTCAGATGGCTGAAGTGTTACGAGGCATATTATTCGACCGGCAGATATATGTCAACAAAATTGATCATATCAGTTGTATTGATGCCTTATCACCTGTCTGGAGCCCGGGTGTCGGGGTTCACCGGTCCGGTGATGGTAACCTGATTCAATATATTGATATTAATGTATATACCGCAATTATGCGGCTGTGCATCTGGCTCCGTACCGGATCAGCCACCGGGAAAAGAAAGTTCTTGACAACGATTTTTATCTGATATACTGATAATATCAATTTCAAACGTGCCTATTTGTGGCTATTTGCACGGGTACATGCCTGCATTGAACCGTCGGACACGGCGCAAAGGAGCAAGTCCCTCATGGAGGAAGCGATCAAAACAACAAAACAGGTGCTGCATGAAAAGCTGTCAGGGCAACCGCGTACCCCGCTGTACAGCCCTCAGGCCCTTGATGCCATCCGCCGGAGAGTTGACCAGTGGATGCATGCGGTTGTCCGGGAAACGGATCGAGACAACTGGCGAAAAACCCCTCGTACGGTTCTGGGTTCTGATTCCCCGAGAGGACTCCTCTATACGCCCCTGTCCAACCCGGATTTCGATTATGAACAGGACCTGGGAAATTCCGGCCAGGCCCCTTTTACCCGGGGTATCCATGCCAACATGTATCGCGGCAGGGAGTTTACCATGCGCCAGTTGACCGGCTTCGGGTCTCCGGAGGAGACCAACGAGCGGATCAGATTCATGCTGGATCACGGCGCCACCGGGCTGAACATCCTTTTCGACCTTCCCACCATTCAGATGTATGATTCGGATGATCCCTTTGCCGTGGGGCAGGTGGGCATGTCGGGCGTCTGCGTGGACTCGGTGGAGGATATGGGGCGTCTGTTTAAGGATGTGCCGTTGGACGAGGTCACCATTTCCATCGTGACCCATTACCCTTCCAATACGGCCATCCTTTTTCCCATGTTTCTTGCCCTTGCGGAAGAGCGGGGGATCCCGTGGGAAAAACTGCGGGGGAGCGTTCAGAATGATATCACCCTGGAGGAGTTGATCCGAAGCGGCTCGGAATACATACCGCCCAAAGACTGCTTTCGGATCCAGTGCGACAACATTGAATTCATCAGAAAAAACGTCCCCAGGTGGAATTTTATCACCATCAACGGATACAACCTCAGGGAATTCGGGACGTCTGCCGTTACCGAGATGGCCGTAGCTGTTTCAAACGGTATCGAGATATTAAATGAACTGATCCGGAGAGGGCATGATGTGGATTCCACAGCAGACAGACTGGCCTTTTTCTGGTCGGCGGCCAACGATTTTTTTGAAGAGATCGCCAGGATAAGGGCCGTCCGAAGACTCTGGTACAGGATTGTCAAATACCGGTTCAATGCCACAGACCCGCGCGCCATGCTCATGCGGTGTCATGTCCAGACCTCGGGCGTATGTCTGATCCAGGAAGAGCCCCGAAACAACATCATCCGGGCGGCCTACCACGCCCTGGCCGCGGTCCTGGGGGGCGCCCAGTCCCTGCATGTGGACTCCTACGATGAGGCCTACTCGGTGCCTACCGAGGAGGCGGCCCTCCTATCGCTCAGGACCCAGCAGATTCTGCAGAAAGAGACCGGGATCACGGACGTGGTGGATCCCCTGGGCGGGTCGTTCTATGTGGAGGCGCTTACGAACGAGATTGAAAGGCGGGTCCTGGACGAGGTTGATGAGATTGAACGACTGGGGGGGTATGTGAAGGCCATCGAAGGCGGCCAGGTCTACAGCAAGGTGGCATCGTACTTTGCGGAGCAGCAGCGGCTGATCGAAACGGGGGAGATCGCCCTGGTGGGGCAGAATGTCTACCGATCAGAGGTCGAGGGCCCGTCCATCGATGTCTTCAGGTACCCGGAGGGTGTCGAAGAGAAGCAGAAGGCCCGGCTGCAGAAATTACGGCTGAACCGGGACAGCGACAAGGTTCAGATTGCGCTGCAGGCCCTCAGGGATGCGTGCCGGAAGCGGGAAAACATCCTTCCATTCAGTGTGGCGTGCGCACGGGCACGGTGTACCGAGGGGGAGTTGTTCAAGGTGTTCAAGGAGGCCTTCGGGCTGTGGAAACCGCCCGCGCTTTTCTGACGGCGCCGCTCGGTCACCACGGCTGCGCCACTGAAGAAAGGGTAGGAAAGGATCGGATTGAAATGACGAAGAAGATAAAGGTGCTTTTGTCGAAGCTGGGTCTGGATGTCCATAACAGAGGGATCATTACCGTGGCAAAGATCCTGAGCAGTGCGGGAATGGAGGTGGTCTATCTGGGGAACGCGCTCCCGGAGGAGATTGTCAGCGTTGCTATCCAGGAGGATGTGGATGTGGTGGGTGTCAGTTCCCTGGGGGGCGCCCATCTCAGCCTCGGGAAGCTCCTGTTGAAGGAGGCGGAAGAAAAGGGGTTGAAGGATCGGGTGGCCTTTCTGATGGGGGGCGTTTTCGCGCCCTCCGATGGTGAACGACTGCGGGAGATCGGGTTTGACGGGGTGTTTTTGCCGGGCGCCACGAGCAAGGAGATTGTGGCCGGTATTGAGAGGCTGGTATGAGGGTGAGACTGGGAACTGGAAACTTGCCGGTCTCGCAATAAGTCGTCACCCCGTTGAATCCCGCCAAATGGCGGGACGGGGTCCAGGGATTTTTTAATTGCTTGACAACACTGGATTCCGGCTTCCGCCGGAATGACGGAAAAAGAGCTTTTCGACTTTCAAGTAACTAAAGCATAACATTTTGATATGCTTAAGTTATTTCCGGTTAAAGTGCCGCTCACGGCATCAGATAGCTTTTTACGAAACTGTAAAATTTGAACTATGCAGCATCCAATATACTACAAGGAGGTGCAACGGTGACAAAAACGAATTTGACGGAATGGCCTCCCAGATACGATCGTTCCTTTATTCCTCCCGATGACTCGCCTTACTGGAACAGGGAACTGGAAACCATGGACCCGGTCCGGCGGGAGGAGGAGGTCATCCTTCCGAAGCTTCAGGCGCAACTTCATTACGCGTACAGGCACTCCCACTTTTACAGGAAGAAATGGGACAAGGCAGGGGTCAGGCCCGAAGACATCCGTTCCCTGGCCGATTTTGAAGAGATTCCCTTTGTGACAAAAGAGGAGATCCGACAGGACCAGATGGAAAACCCGCCTTTCGGCAGCAACCGGTGCGTGCCTGCGACAGAGGTGGGGAGGGTGCACGGCACCTCCGGTACCACCGGAAAGCCGACGGCCTTTGCCATCAGCAAGGGGGACGTGGCCCGGATTGCTGAGGCCCACGCGAGAGTCATGTGGAATTTCGGGCTTCGTCCAGCAGACACCGTCTTTATCGGTTCGTTTTTCAGTCTCTATCTGGGGAGCTGGGGGGCCCTGTTAGGGACCGAACGTCTTGGGGCAACGGCCTTCCCCTTCGGCGCCGGGGTCCCGGGTCAGTCCGACCGGGCCCTGGAATGGATGAAGGAGGTCAAACCCACTGCCTTTTACGGCACGCCCTCGTACAGTCTCTACCTGGCTGAAAAGGCCCTGGCAAGAGGGTTTGATCCCCTGAAGGATTTCAATTTCAAGATCCTCTTCTTCTCGGGGGAGCCGGGTGCGGGGGTTCCTTCCACCAAGAAGCGGATAGAAGCGGCTTACGGAGGGATCTGTATCGACTCGGGATCAACCGCGGAGATGACGCCGTGGATGACCAACTGCGAGTGCAGCCACCGTCAGGGCATGCACATGTATCAGGATATTGTGTATGGGGAGTTAGTTGATGTGGATACGAAAAAGAGGCTTCCCTGTGGAAAAGAGGGGGCTACGGTCTATACCCACCTGGAGCGCACGTCGCAACCGATGATCCGTTTCTGGGCTGGGGATATCTCCGTGTGGGTGGACGATCCCTGTCCCTGCGGCCGAACCTATCCACGGCTGCCGAATGGGGTGTATGGCCGTGCCGATGACATGTTCGTGGTGCGGGGGGAAAATGTCTATCCAAGCGCCATAGAGGATTCCATCAGGGGGATCAAGGGTTTTGGCGATGAATTCCGGATTATTATCACCCGGGAGCGGACCATGGATGAACTCGTTGTGCAGGCGGAATATGCCTCTGATGTGGATCCGGCGGATGTGCCCAATTTGAAGGCCGAACTGGAAAAGGCATTGAAGGCGCGGGGACTCCGGACCGTTGTGCAGATGGAGCCGCCGAATACCATTGAGCGGACCCAGTTCAAGGCCAGACGGATCATTGACAAGAGGGATCTTTACGATCATATCATTAGAGAGAAGTAGGAGGCGCCCATGGAAGGGCCGGTCACCGAATTGTGTACCCGGGAAGTCCTTTTCGAATGAATCAGAATGCTCACCCAAAATAAACGCACAGCAGGAGAGATTCATGGAAGATGTTGCGCATTTCATTGCACGGTTCTTAAAAGAACAGGGAGTGGACCGTGTCTTCAGCCTTTGCGGGGGGCACATCCTTCCCATATGGGACCCGCTCCACCGCCTGGGAATCCGTATCATTGATGTGCGCGATGAGCGGGCGGCCGTCCACATGGCCCATGCCCATCGTGAGCTGACCGGCCGGCTCGGCGTGGCCCTGGTCACCGCCGGCCCCGGCATGACCAATGCGGTGACAGGCATTGCCAACGCCCATGTATCCCGGGCGCCCGTCCTGGTGATCTCCGGGGTCCCGCCGCGGCCCCAGGAGAATATGGGGGCACTTCAGGCCATACCCCAGGCAGAGATGATCCGGCCCGTTACCCGTTATGCACGGACCATCCGGAAGGCGGAACATGTATTGAGAGAACTGGACGAGGCCGTGGCCTGTGCCGAAGGGCATTGCGGAGAACCCGGGCCGGCGTTTATTGATTTTCCCACCGATCTGCTCCGGGAGGAGATGCCCGGGGCCTTTATCGATCCATCCAGGTTTCGTGCCAGGGAGCCGGTCCGGGTTACCCCAACGCCGGAGAGCATCCGTGCGGCCGTGGACATACTCCGGCGCGCGAAACGACCCCTTGTCATCTCCGGGCGAGGGGCCCGGGGGGCGGAAGAGGGGCTTTTGAAGATTCTGGACGGCCTCGGATGCATCTACATGGATACGGCTGAAAGCCGCGGGCTCGTCCCGGAAGATCATCCCGCGTACATGCCGGCCATGCGGGGCCGCGCCATGCAGGAGGCGGACGCGGTGCTTACTGTCGGCCGGACCCTGGACTTCCAGCTGGGGTACGGATCGCGGGCCGTCTTTCCGAACGCGCGCTTCGTGCGTATCGGGCTGGCCGCCGGTGAACTCCGGGGAAACCGGCGCGCTGATGTTGAATTATGCGGATCAGCCCCGGAGATCCTGGAAACCCTGGCATCGATGCTGGCAGGAGAGACGCCCGTGACGGACAGGCTCTGGGTCGATGAGATGCGGAGCGTCGATCGGGAGCGCCGCCGGGGACTTTTGCGGAAACTGGGGGAGAGCCCACCTGGAAAGGACGGCGCCATGCACCCCTATCGGTTGCTGGGGCATGTGCGGGACGCTCTGCAAGAGGATGCCATTGTGGTGGCAGACGGCGGGGACTTTCTATCGTTCGCCCGTGTTGCCCTTTCGGCCGGTGCATATCTGGACTGCGGGGCCTTCGGGTGCCTGGGCGTGGGTGTGCCGTTCGGCATTGCTTCGGCCCTCGCATTTCCCGAACGTCAGGTGGCGGTGCTTTCCGGGGATGGGTCGTTCGGATTCAATGCCATTGAGCTGGACACCTGCCGGCGTCACCGGGCCCGGGTCGTCTTTATCGTGGCCAATAACGCGGGCTGGAACATCGAGCGGAATGACCAGAAACAGGCCTATGGCGGCCGGATCGTGGGCACGGAGCTGGAGGGGTGCGATTATGCCATGCTGGCTCGATCCCTGGGCGTTCATGGAGAACGGATCGAGCGGCCAGGGGATCTGCCGGACGCACTCAAGAGGGCACTGGACCAGGCCCCGGCCCTGCTGGATGTCATCGTTACCCGGGATGCCCAATCGCCCGATGCCGTGGCCGGGCTTCCCGGCATCCCGGATCGGCAGGCGCTTTCCACCTGGGATGAGCGGGAGAAGAAGGCGCAAGGCGTGAGCCCTGCAATTGAATATTGAATATTGAGAAATGGTAACTCGTCAGCTTTTTGATAAAATGGTTCGTAACAGGTCCGGCCCATGGGGAGCCCCATGGGCCTCCTGCCATGTTTTCAGATGGCTAACGTGTTACGAGAATTGAATATTGGAAAAGGGCTGCATGGGTATTTCATATGGGCTTTTCAATCGACAATCGACAATCGCAAATCGAAAATCCAATAGCACAGGTCCGTAAGGCCTATACCAGAGGGTATTACGGCCGCATCAAAGAGGCCAAGAAAGAGGGACGCCCGGTGGCCTACACCACGGCCCTGGGACCCACCGAGCTTCTCTATGCCATGGGCGTCGAGGTTTGTATGCCGGAGAATTATGTGACCATCTGCTGTGCCAAACAGATGGCTAAAGGCTTCTGCGAGGAGGCCGAGAAACGTTCCATCAGTCCGGATCTCTGTTCGTACGCCCGTTGCGGGCTCGGCATGATGTATGCCATGGACGGGCCCATGGGGGCGCTGCCTGACCCCGATTTCATTGTGGGGGTGGTTTCGGCCTGCGACCCCCATGCCAAATGGTGGGAATTGAAGGCCCGCCACTACGGCGTCCCTCTCTTTCTCATCGATTGTCCCTATAACCTTCACGGGAAAGTGGCGTCTCATGATGAGGCATGGATGATTTCGGAAATCAAGCGCCTTGCCAAGTTTGTGGAGGAGAATACAGGCAGGCCGTTTGATGAAGACGATTTCAGGGAGTGCGTTCGTCTGTCGGGCGAGGCCCACGCCGTCTTTGCGGAAATCCAGGATCTGAGAAGGCATGTTCCTGCGCCGCGCGGCATGCGCGAGATGGTCGGCGATCTTTTCTACCTGATTACCCAGGCCGGTCGACCGGAGAGTGTCGCTTATTACCGGATGGTCCTGGAATATACCCGCGAGAAGATCGAAAGGGGAGAGGGGGTCGCGGATGAAGAGCGGATGCGGCTTTACTTCCATAACATCCCGCTCTGGTTCAATCTTCAGACACTTGACTGGCTTACGGCCCAGGGTGCGGTGGTCGCCATGGACTTTTACACGAACCATGTGTGGCACGGACTCTTCTTTGACGGGGGCCGGTTTGATTCAGGAGACCCGTTCAAGGATCTGGCCCGCAAATGGCTCTTTTTTGACAACCATGTGGGACTGCCTGTCAAGCTTCAAAGGAGTCTCAGGGCCGCCCGTGAATGGGGCTGCGACGGCGCTATTTTTTTCTCCAATCGGAGCTGCAAGGTATATTCCATCGGACAACCGGAACAGATGCGGGCCCTTGAAACGGAACTGGGGATTCGGAGTTTCACATTTGAGGCGGAAATGGCCGATCCCCGGTCCTTTTCCATGGATCGCTGGAAGGAACAGATGGACGTGTTCCTCGATTTCCTCAGGACCGCAGAGAGGTAATGGATGCCGATTGATTTTAGAGACTGCCTGAGAGACCCACACCGGTGGGCTCTGGAGCACAAAGGGGACGGCGGGCTGGCGATGGGATGCTATACAGCAATGGTCCCCGAGGAACTGATGTGGGCATGCGGGGTGCTGCCTGTGCAGTTTCTCCTGTCCCCCGGGCCTTATGGCGAGTCTCAGGCCTGTCTTCCCCCTTTTGTCTGCGACTGCTCGAGAAGCATCCTGGAGAATTGCATAAACGGGACCTACGCATATCTGGACGGCCTGGTGGTTTCTCATGTGTGTGAAACGATCCGTGGACTGGCCGGCATCTTGAGCGTCCGGTCGCCGGATCGATTTGTCCGGATATTTACAGCGCCGGCCGGAAACGACCCGGGCGCCAGAAGGTATCTCAAGTCGGAACTGCGGAGTCTTGCAGAGGGACTTGAGCGCCTGGGCGCGGTCCCCTTGAGTGAAGAACGGCTTGAATCGGCCATTTCGCTCTATGACGATAACCGTGGGCTCATCAGCGAACTCTACCGGGTCAGGGGCGAGAACCCGGGGGCTGTGGAACCTGAACAGGTGCTATCCGCGGTGATGACAAGCGGCATCATGCCAAAGGACCGGCACAACCGGATGATGCGCGAATTTTTGAGAAGCATCCCGGCAGATGCTGATGCGTCCGGACCACGGGTTATCCTCTCAGGGCTTCTTTATGAAAACGAGGTCGTTCCGGTGAGCGATCTGTTTTCCATATTGAAAAGGTGTCATGCCCTGGTGGTCTGGGATGATCTGGCATCCGGGATGAGATATCGGCTTGAACCGATAGGCGATTCCGGGAAAGGCGATCCCATGGACCGGCTGGCCGGGAGCCTGCTGGGACCGCAGCCCGCACCGCTCAGGTCTCCAGCCGAACAGAAGGCCGGGCAGTTGCTGGAGGCGGCCCGCACCTACGGCGCAAAGGGCTTTATCTTTCTGATTCCGAAATATTGCGATCCGATCCTCTTTGACACGCCGACCCTCACACGGATATTGAAAGAAAACGGTTTCCCGATACTCGCCCTCGAGATCTCGGGCTCATTGCGTTCAGGCCCGATGCGGACACGCGTCGAGGCCTTTATGGAAATACTCTGGGCGTCGTCCGACGATTCTATCTGGGCGTGATGCGCCTCGTATGAAACTTCAACAGATCCTGATCGCATCCGGGAACGTGTTGAGCTTCTTGAGGCCGTCCCTGCTGACGACAAAGGTGTTTTCAATCCCCACCGCCCCGCGACCGGGAAAGACGAATTTCGGCTCCAGCGCGATTACCACTCCTTCAGCCAGGAGGGTGTCGCTCCCTCGACCGATGACGGGCAGTTCGTCCAGTTCAAGCCCCACGCCATGCCCCACAAACGGGACGGGATCGGGATAGCCCATGAACCTGCCTGCGAGTCCGGCCTCTTCAGCGATCTCCAGGGCGAGATGATAGAGGGCCTTCGCGGCTACTCCGGGTCTTCCTTTTCCTGAAAGGGCATCCTGAATTCTCAGGGCCACCTCGTGGGCGCGGGTCAGGCTGTCGTCGAGCCTTCCCAGTGAAAAGACGCGGGTCTGGTCTGCGATATATCCGTCTACGTTCGCCGCATAATCGATCAGGATCGGCGCATGCGGTTCAATCCGGTCCATGCTGGCGCCGTGAGAAAAAAAGGGGCCCAGCCCCTTTCCTCCCAGGGGCCCGGCGGTACTGCTCGGCATGGCCGCCCCTTTGCCGGCCATGATCTGACCGTAGAGCGGCTCATGGTTGAATCCGCGGGTCGGGATGATGCCGCAATGCCCCCGGCTTCGGTACCAGGCTTCAATCCTCCCGGTCAGGTCGATGTCTCGTTCTGATTCCTGCAGAAATTGCGGGACGTTTTCGTACATGGCGTCCGCCATGCGGGCGGCTGCGGTGATGCAGGAAATCTCGTAAGGGGATTTGATCATGCGGGTCTCTCGCACGGCTGCCGAGACATCCACCAGTTCTGTTTCCGGAAAGAACCCCTGATAAACGAGATAGCGATTTGCAGGAAGCACGTCCATCTCCAGGCCGATGCGGCCCGGTTTCTTTCCGGGTCCGGCGCCCTGGATATAGTCAGGAAGCCGAGAGAGGCTGTTGAGCGGGACGACCTGTAAGTGAACGGCATCCTTCATGGCCCGGCCCAGGCTTTTTCGTACCATGAGCAGAGGCGGGCCGGACGCGGGAATCCAGAGGTGCGCATCCTGATCGGTTCCGGAAAAATAATAGAGGTCCGTCTTCTGGACAATGAGAGCACCGTCCACATCCCGGGCGATGAGCTCATCCTGAAATCGCTTCACCCTCTTCGGGATTTCCTGTTCCATCTGTATTTGAGACATCTGTCCCGGACCTCCGCAGACAAGCAAACGGCTTGACTTATCGCATCGAATATCATTATACCGGGACCTCAGTCAGAATTCAACGAAGGGAGAGCAATATGAAACCGTCAACAGACATGACCCGTGAATCCGGGGAACTCAGGGAAAGGATCAAGTCCCTCCTTCATAAAAAAAACGCCATTTTGCTGGCCCACAACTACCAGCGGCCCGAGGTGCAGGATATGGCCGATCTCTGCGGCGACTCCCTGGAACTTTCCATCAGGGCCTCTCAGACCGATGCAGCGGTCATCGTTTTCTGCGGGGTCCATTTTATGGCCGAGACGGCATCCATCCTCTGTCCCGACAAAAAGGTCCTGCTGCCCGTATTAGATGCCGGGTGCCCCATGGCGGATATGATCGATGCCGGCCAGCTCCAGGCCAAAAAAAGAGAGCTTCCCGGCGTGGCGGTCATCAGTTATGTCAACACCACGGCCGAGGTCAAGGCGGAATCCGATATATGCTGCACCTCTGCAAACGCCGTCCAGGTGGCCAATTCAGTGGATCCGGCCCTCCGGATCTTTATGACGCCGGATAGGAATCTGGCCCTGTACACCCGAAAGCATACCCGTAGAAATATCGCTTTCTGGGAAGGATATTGCCCCATCCACAACAATCTGACCGTGGCCCGGGTCAGGGAGGTTCAATCGAAACATCCGGAAGCCCTCTTCCTGGCCCACCCCGAATGCCCGCCGGAGGTCCTCGATCTGGCGGATGAGGTGAAGAGCACATCCGGCATGATCGCCTATGCCCGGGATTCCGAAAGCCGTGCGTTTATCGTCGGCACGGAAGTCGGGATACTCCATCCCCTTTCAAAGGCAAATCCAGGCAAGCTTTTTTTCCCGGCCGATCCCAAAATGGCATGCAGGGACATGAAGAAGATCGGTTTGAGAGAGATCCTCTCAGCCCTTGAATCCCTGGCGCCCGAGGTGAAGGTCCCTGAAGAGATTCGGGTAAGGGCTAAAAGAGCGGTGGACCGTATGCTGGCCATTCCTTCTGGGTAAGCCGGATAACCGGGAGAAGTGTCTAAAGTTTGAACTGTTCAGCCATCTGAAAACATGGCAGGAGGCCTATGGGGCGCCCTTTTCAAGGGCGGCATCCATAAGGGACCGCAGCGCCCGGGACCGGCCCTTTTGGATGGGCATACCCGTTGTTTGGAGGCAGCTGGATCGACCGTCCCGTGAAAGGACACACCCGGGGCGCTGGAACCGGCCGAATTTCGCCGCGCATGCTGCCGTTCGCACGAGCGGCGGAAAGAGTATGCAGCCCTTGAAAAAGGCGCCCCATGGGCCGAACCTGTTGCGAACCATGTTATCAAAAAGCTAAAGAGTTACAAAAATTAAACATTCTTTTGAGTTGAGGCAATCGCCGTTCGGTCCGGCAGCGCTCTGAAAGAATGACGGACTGCGCCTCATCGATGGCCCTGTCCAGCATGTCGTTGACAATAGTGTAGTCATACCACGCGCAGTTTCCGATATCGTCTGCCGCCTGTTCCATCCGGCCCCTGATGACGGCGTCATCGTCTGTTCCCCGCTTCCGGAGCCTCTGTTCAAGCACCTGCAAAGACGGGGGGACCAGGAAAATGAGGACACTCTCCGGAAACCGGGACTTGATGTTCCGCGCCCCCTGGACATCCACGTCCAGGAGTATATCGCGTCCTGACGCCATCAGTTCTCCGATCCCTGTCGAAGAGGTCCCGTAGAGATGATCATAGACCCTGGCCCATTCCAGAAAAGCGCCCTCATCAATCATCTTTGTGAAGGTCGTGTTGTCCACAAAGTGGTAATCCACCCCGTCCTGCTCATCCCTTCTCCGCCTGCGGGTCGTATGGGAGATCGAGTATCCAAGGCCCTCCACCCGTTTGCGGACGGCTGCGGCAATGGTCGATTTGCCGCCTCCTGAAGGGGCGGAAATAACGAACAATATCCCCGCCATTTCTACCCGTCGAGTTCGCGCATGTTCAGAGCGCCTTCGGGGTTGAACCTCTGGGCAAGGGTCTCGGACTGAATGGATGACAGAATGACGTGATTGCTGTCTGTAATGAGCACGGATCGTGTGCGTCTTCCCTGGGTGGCGTCAATCAACCGCTTCTCATCCCTGGCATCGTCACGCAGGCGCTTTACCGGGGCTGCGTTGGGAGAGATAATGGCTATGACCCTCCTCGACACCACCGAATTCCCAAAACCGATATTGACAAGCCTTGAACTCATGACCCCGACTCCTTTCATTCAACGTTCTGGACCTGTTCCCGAAGTTTTTCCAGTTCGGCCTTCATCTCCACAACCATCTGTGATATGGCCGTATCCGAGGCTTTTACACCAAGCGTGTTCATCTCTCTGTGGATTTCCTGGATCAGGAAATCGAGTCTCCTGCCGACGGCATCGTCCAGCGACAGGTAGTCACGGAACTGCTTCAGGTGGCTTCCGGCACGCACAATTTCTTCTGTAATGTCGGACCGCTCCGCCAGAAAGGCCACTTCCTGGGCGAGCCTGGCCGGATCCACGTCGACCCCTTTGAGCAGGGCGCCGACCTTCTCGGTGAGCCGTTTCCGATACACGTCGGGAAGCTCGGGAGCCCGCCTGCGCACAGCATCCATATAGGCCTCCAGGCGTTCGAGCCTCCCGGCAAAATCCTTAAGGATGGTCTCCCCTTCTTTCAGTCTCATTTCGTCCAGGGCATCCAGGGCATTGTTCAGGGCCGCTTGGAAACCTTCCCGAGCCTCCTCCAAATCATCGGTCTCCGTCCTGATAACCAACACATCTTTCATTTGAAACAAGGTCTCCAGGCGTATCTCCTGGTCAAGGCCGGCGTGGGCGGCCAGTTGACCGAAGGCTTTCAGGTACGATTCAGCAAGGGGCAGGTTGATCTCCAGGTCATAGGGGGGCGTTTCACAGCTCAATTCCACTTGAAAAGACGCCTCTATCCGGCCACGGCTGATTCTCGATGAAATGATGGTCCGGAACCCCTCTTCGAGGGCCTGTTGATTCCTTGGAAGGCGCAGGACAATATCGCGGAAACGATGGTTAAGGGATCGGACTTCCGTTACATAACGCCTGTCCCCCCGCTGGAAGGTTCCGCTTCCAAATGCCGTCATGCTTTTAATCAATGCGTTTCATCTCCTTCAGTTTTTCCATGTAGACACGCCTCAGTTCATTGAAAACCGCGATCATTTCCGGTGCCGCGTAATCCCGGTAGGTCCATTCCAGGGGCCTGAACCCGCCCTTTTTGAAGATAAGGGTCAGGTCTGCATAAATCCCATGGGCCAGATAGATCCGATGGACATAGTTTTTGCCGGTGGCCAAGACCAGCCTTTCCGCCGAGATGTACCCCGGGTCGATATTGACCTGCCGGTTACCCTGAATAAGATACCTGCTCTCAACGGCATTCGTCGCCAGTTTCGCATCCGCAAGGGTATCGGGGGGTATGAGTTCCTCAAAGGAAACAAAGCGCCGGTAAAGGGGCCATCCCATCTCCCCGGCATAATACCGGGTACGGTCAAAGAACATCTCCGGGCTGACCCATTCCACAGGTCCGTATGTCTCCGAGATATGAGCGACTGCCCGGTCTATAATGGCCCTGTCAGGGGAAAACAGGCTTGAGATGAGCAGGACCTTATCCGGGGGATGCGGCTGGCTCATAGGATGGCCTTTTTCAGGTCTTCTGCCCGAACCGCGGATGTGCCTACCTCGCCGACCACGATGCCGGCGGCAAAATTGGAGAGGATCGCTGCTGACTTCAAGTCAAGACCCGCTGCGAGACACAGGGAGATGGTCCCGATGACCGTGTCGCCCGCCCCGGTAACGTCAAACACCTTTTTTGCCACGGTCGGGATATGGGTAATCTCCCCGGTCCGTTCAAAAAGGGTCATCCCTTCCTTTCCCTGTGTGATCAACACGGATCGGCAATCCAGATCTTCCACCATCTTTCTTCCGGCCCGATTCAGGGCCTCATCGCCCAGGATCTTGAAACCACAATAAATTCCGGCCTCATGGTGGTTCGGTGTGATCACATCCACTCCTTTATAATACTCAAAGTTGCCTGTCTTGGGGTCTACGGTGGTGATGATCTTTCGACCCGAAAGGGCACACAGGTCTCTCAGTCCCATCATGAGGTGGCCGGAGATGAGTCCTTTTCCATAATCCGAAACAACGACGGCATCGAACCTGTCAAGGTGATCTGCAATGTAGTCAATGAGCTTTTGAATGCTCTCGGGTCTCACATTTGCCCGGCTTTCCCTGTCAAAACGAACAACCTGCTGATTATGAGCAACAATCCGGGTCTTTATGCTGGTGGGCCTCCCCGGCTCCCGGACCACCCCATCGGTTTTCAGGCCCATGTGGGTCAGCGCGGACAGGATCTCCTCGCCGGTGCTGTCATCTCCCACCACACCGCAAAGGACCGGCCTTGCGCCAAGGGTGGCCATGTTCCGGATCACGTTGGCAGCGCCGCCCAGCATTTTTGTTTCCTGTTCCACATCCACAACAGGAACCGGCGCCTCCGGAGAAATCCGGGTCACATTGCCCCAGATATACTCATCCATGATAATATCGCCCAAGACCAGAACCCTTGCCGCTACGAACTGATCAATATATCTTTTCAAGGCTTCCGCATCATAATAGTTCCCGTTTATCTCAGCCATTCCCTGTTCTTCAGATCTGTCGATTCTGAATGCCTCCCTGGATCCAATTCATGTCGTTGACGGGACCTTATAGCATTGCGGGCCGAGCTTGTAAATAGATAAGAGCCATGAGGCCCAAGTCGGCCTGATGGCCGCAACCAAATGCGGGCCATGTGGTTTGAGGTTGGAGGAAAGAAATCTATTGCCTCAAACCTTCTTCCTCCAACCTCCAACGTGTTCGCAAATTGGAGAGAAGCTACAAGCTAAGACACTAATTCGTGAACCATGAGGCGTAAGGCCTGGCCTCCTGCCTCCACCACGCAGTTCCGTAGTTGACTTTTTGCGGCCTCTCCGTAAAATAGAGCCCGTTGTGAACAGGACCCCCGGCACAGGGGTCCGGATCTCGGCTGAACAGGGGGAGTGGGATTGTGAAAATTATCATTGCAGGTGCAGGCGAGGTAGGCTTTCATATCGCCCAACGGCTTTCAGAGGAGAACCACGATGTGGCCTTGATTGACAAAGACGCAAAACATGTCAAGCGGGTGGGTGAAAATCTGGATGTCCAAGCCTTTCTGGGTTCCGGCACAAGCCCCCGAATCCTCAAAGACGCCGGCATTCATGATGCGGACCTGCTGGTAGCCGCTACGGACAGCGACGAGATCAACCTGATGGCATGCCTCATGGCCAAGACCCTCAACCCGTACCTGATCAAGGTTGCCCGCGTTAGAAACGAGGAGTACCTGCAGGAAGGCGTACTGTTCAGCAAGGATCTGCTGGGCATTGACCACGTGATCAACCCCCAGTCCGAGATGGTCAACACGATCCAGAGCATCATGGAGGTCCCCAGCGCATCGGAGGTCATCGACTTCGTGGGCGGGCGCGTCAAGCTCATCGGTTTTGTCGTAAGCGGGGATTCGCCGTTTGTGGACCGCAAGCTCGTTTCCTTCGTTGAGCTGAAGGGGAAGATCCTGATAGGGGCGATTGTCAGGGGCGATCAGGTCGTGATTCCCCGGGGGGAGGACGTTATTCAGGCAGGCGATCTGATCTATGCTGTTGCACGCACTGCCGAACTGGATGAGACCCTGGGATTCCTCGGCATCAGACAGGAAACCTCTAGAAGGGTTATCATCGTGGGAGGCGGTCAGACCGGCGCCGCCCTGGCAAAGAAGATGGACCGCGCCAAGGTCAGTGTCAAGCTCATCGAAGAAGAAAGCGATACGTGTGCCGGCCTGTCCGAGATGCTACATCATGTGATCGTTATCAACGGCGACGGCACGGACAAGGATCTTCTTGAAGAAGAAAATGTCAGGGACGTGGATTTCCTCATCGCGCTCACAGGCGACGAGGCCAGCAATATTCTGATTTCGCTCCTTGCAAAAGGACTCGGGGCCAAAAAGACGGTCACCCGGATCAGCAGGCTGAGCTATGCGCCCCTCATGTCGGCCATCGGCATCGACACCGTGGTGAGCCCCAGGCTGTCGGCCGTCAGGGCCATCTTACAGCACATCCGGCCCGGCAAGATCATATCGGTGGCGCCTTTGAAGGGGGAGCAGGCGGAGGCCATCGAGGCGGAGGCCTTGGAGACCTCGGATATCGTCAACCTGCCGCTTTCCAGGGTGAAAATGCCCAAAGGGGCCATTGTGGGCGCCATCGTCCGGGGGGATGAGATCATCATCCCGCGCGGCGACAGTGTTATCAGACCGAGAGACCATCTCATCATTTTCGCCCTCCAGGAGGTCCTTCCGAAGCTGGAGAAGCTGCTGACCGTGAAGCTGGAATATTTCTGATGCACATTCGGGTCATCACGCGCTTCATCGCGATACTCATCCTGTTCCTGGGTCTTTGCATGATGGGCCCCCTGGTGGTTTCCTTTGTCGTCAGGGATGACAGTACACCTGCGTTCCTGGTCTCCGTGGCCGTAACCTTTGCGGTCGGCCTCATCCTTTTTGTCGGGACAAGAACTCAGGAGGACAGGCCGCTGAACCATCGGGACGGCGTCGCCATCGTGACCCTGGGATGGGTCATGGCCGGTCTGTTCGGGACGCTTCCGTATCTCCTCTCCGGCGCGATCCCGGATTTCACAGACGCCTATTTTGAATCCCTGTCCGGGTTTACAACGACCGGCGCAAGCATCTTCACGGACATAGAGTCTCTTCCCCAGGGTATTCTCCTCTGGAGAAGTCTGACCCAGTGGTTAGGCGGCATGGGGATCATCGTCCTTTCCATTGCCATCCTTCCCTACCTGGGAATCGGGGGCATGCAGCTCTACAAGGCAGAGGTCCCCAGTCCGGTCGTGGACAAGTTGAAGCCCCGGATATCTGAAACCGCCAAGACCCTCTGGAAGGTCTATTTTTCTTTCACCGTTATTGAGGTCCTTCTGCTCGTTGCAGGCGGGATGTCTGTATTCGATGGGGTGTGTCACGCATTCTGTACCATGCCGACCGGCGGATTTTCTACAAAGAACATGAGCATCGCCCACTACGACAGTGTCTATTTCGATGCTGTTCTCATTGTCTTCATGCTCCTGGCCGGGATCAATTTTTCACTTCATTACAGGCTGATAAAGGGAGATCTGCGGATATTCGGCAGGGATTCCGAGTGCCGGGTCTTCCTGATTCTGGTGGCAGTCTTTGTTGTCCTGATCGCCCTGAATATACACGGCTCCGTGTACAGCTCCATGGGCCAGTCTCTCCGTCACGCCGCCTTTCAGGTCAGTTCCATCATCACGACCACCGGGTTTGTCTCGGCAGATTACGAGACATGGCCTGCCTTTTCGCAACTTGTCCTCCTTATCTGCATGTTCCTGGGTGCCATGGCAGGCTCCACAGGGGGCGGCATGAAAATCATGCGCGTCATGCTGTTGATGCGGCATGGCTACCATCAGATTTTTCAGATCATTCATCCCCATGCGGTCATCACATTGAAATTGGCGGGCCGCCCGGTTCCCGGAGAGATCCTCAGCAGCATATGGGGCTTTTTTACCCTGTATCTGGGCCTTTTTGTGGCAGCCTCCCTGACAATGGCCGCTTTAGGGCTTGACTTTGTATCGTCCTTTGCGTCGGTGGCCGCGACCATAGGGAATATCGGGCCGGGACTCGGGACGGTGGGACCGGTCAGGAATTACCTGGACGTCCCGCTGCTCGGCAAGTGGGTGCTGGTTCTGTGTATGCTGCTCGGCCGCCTGGAAATCTACACGGTGATCGTCCTTTTCGCGCCGGCTTACTGGAAGAAATGAGGGTGAACCGTTCTACTGGTTTTGAACGACAAGAATTTGGCCCGGAAAGATCGTGCTTCGGGGGGTCAGTTTGTTCATTCGCAGGAGGTCTGCAAGATCCATCCGGTGTTTTTGCGCGATAATGTAGGGCGAGTCTCCTTTCAGGACCTTATAGGTCTCTGTCCCTGCGCTGGCAGATTCCTGAGAGTCCCTTGAAATAACCAGGACCTGCCCGATCGTCAGATGGCTGTTGTGCAGTCCGTTCATGGACTGTATCTCCTGGGTCGTGGTATTGAATCGATTGGCTATTTTCCAGAGGGAATCGCCTTTTTGGACCACATACTTGGTGGTTACAGAAGGCTTGCCGGCCCGCGGGGTCGCCCGCGATGAGGAGGTTTGCGGAACGGATTTATGCGCGGAAGCGGCGTAACCCTCTGTGGTGCGGATCTTGAGATTCCACCCCGTCTTGATGTAGCGACTGCTTTTGAGATGATTCAGGGCCATGACGGCCTGGACGCTTGTCCCGTATCTGCGTGCAATGGATGACAGGGTCTCCCCTTTTCTGACCCTGTGCGTCACGTAAGTCCGGGTCGGCAGTGGGGGCGGTTGCCACTGGGGAATGTTGTCCAGTTCTGCCAGGAGCACGGCGCTTTTCCCTGCAGGCACCCTGAAATCATAAGGTCTCGGGGGCGTGACGCTGCGCCTGAGCGCCGGATTCAACTCCTTCAGGACCTCATCAGATACACCGATCTGCTGGGCCATGGTCTGGAGAGAAACCTGCCTGTTAATCGTGACCACTTCCGCCTCGATTTCGTCGTCCACCGGAGGGAGCGTGAAGCCGTGGGCCTTTGGATCATGCAAAATATGCAGCACGGCTAAGAATTGAGGCACATAAAATGCGGTTTCTTGCGGCAGCTTCTTGTAGAGATCCCAGAAATGGTCCAAGTAATTAATCTTCTGTTTATTTATGCATCTTAAAACCCTCCCCTCGCCGCAGTTGTAGGCCGCAAGGACGGTCTGCCAGTCTCCAAAGATCTGATGCAGCTCCTTGAGATAGGCAATGGCGGCCTCGGTCGATCTTTCGGGGTCCATCCGTTCGTCGACCCACTGGCCTCTCTTTAGCCCGTACTTATAGCCGGTTGATGCGATGAACTGCCACATCCCCAGGGCCCTGGCCCTTGACAGTGCGTTTACCTTGAAGCCGCTTTCGATCAGCGGGAGCCAGGAGAGTTCCTCGGGGAGGCCGGCCTCTTTGAGGGCCTTTACAATGGCAGGCCGGTATCTTCCCGAGCGACGGTAGGAATTGAGGAAAAATTCTTTTTGCTGTCCCTTGAACAACTGGAGGGCCTTTTGCACTTCCGCGTTCATGTCCAAGGGAATGGCCTTGTGGTAGCCGTTGACAACCGTAAAACGGGATGAATAGATCTGCAAAATCCGCTGGGAAATGGTATATCGCAGATCGTCCCTCTGCTGAAGGATCTCGGGGGGCAGGCGAGAATCTATCTGCAATATCAGTGAATAGGCCTGGTCAAGGGCGTCCACCGCATTATCCAGGTCGCCCCTTTCCCAGAAGTCATTGCTTGCATTACAGAACTCCAGAGCTGAGTCGAGCAGTTCCTGGGGCGATTTTGCTGCCGTTAGCTCTGAGACAGGAGGAGGTTCCTGCACCTTTTCTGCGGGTGACAGCGGTCCTTCCATTCCATTTGTAGCGGGATGAGAGATCGGTCTGCCCAGGGTCATCACGACCGGTGTTTCTCCCTTTTCCTCGACCGTGGAAGGTGAGGACGGGGGGTTTGTTGAAGGCGCGGCTGCAGGGGTCGGGGTCTCGGATTTCACATGATGGGAATCCGTCACACACCCGGCAAAGACCAGCAGAAGGGATACCATGAGGGCCGGCCTGATTCCGGTTTCGATCGACTTGAAATGAAAATTCATGATCCTCCATTTTATGACGGGGTATATTGGGTCCCCGGAGTATAGAGAATGAAGCATGGATGGTCAAGCAGAAGTTTAAATATATTTAACTATCGCTGTCAGGTCCTCCCTGTTGTTCAGCTCGGGATGATCCAGCACTTTCTCATGCAGATCCCGCAGGATCCTCCCAACCTCCGGACCGGGCGATAGCCCCCTGATTTCCATGACCATACGGCCGTCCACGGCAAGCGCTCTTCTTTCGGTTGGGGCCTGACGCCGGATCTGTTCCTCCACCCGCCGTTGCAGTTCATCGGTGAGCGGGAGACTCCCGTCTGAAAGACCGTGAGCCAGGAGATCGGCCCGGCGAAATTCCAGAAGGTCATGGATCTGCCCGGCGCCTGCGCGCCGAATCAGACGCCGGATCGCGGCATCGCTCCAACGGGGGTTATACCCGATCATGTGGTGTCGGATGAGGTGGATAACCCTCTTTGTCACCTCCCTGCTGAACCTGAGCCTCTTGAGGATGTCGCCGGCCAGCCGGGCGCTCTCCTTCTCGTGGCCGTAGAAACGCCATGTTCCGTTTCTTTTGACACGGGTACGGGGTTTGGCAATGTCATGAAGGAGGGCCGTGAGCCGCAGGACAGGGTCCGGCCTGATCTGATCGATTGTTTCAACAGTATGCCTGAAGATGGTATGGCGGTGGTGCCGGTTCTGTCTCTTGAGGTATCCTTCAAGGAGTTCGGGGAGGAAAGATTTCAGAAGGCCTGTTCTGACCATAAGATAGAAGGATCTGGAGGGTTTCGGGGTCATAAGAACCTTCACCAATTCGTCCCTGATGCGTTCCGGGGCCGTTGACGAAAGAAGGGGGGCCGTTGCGCCAAGCGCACGGAGTGTATGGCTGTCGATCCGGAACCCGAGTTCTGCTGCAAGCCGTATGCACCGCAGGAGGCGCAGCGGGTCTTCCCGAAACCGGGCCTTCGGATTTCCGACGGCGCGAACGATCCTGTGTCTCATATCGGACTCCCCGTTGAAGGGGTCTATTACCTGCGGCCCCTCCGGATCAAGGGCCATGGCATTGACGGTAAAATCCCGGCGTGAGAGATCGCTCGTCAGGTCGTCCGGCGATCCCCTGAAGGGCGTTACTTCATAATGGGCGCCTGAATGGATCAGGGTTACGGTATCATGCTTGAGGGAAAACTGCTTCTGATCGTGGAAAATGGACCTGATGCGACCGGCGGGCGCGGATGTGACCACGTCCCAGTCCATGATAGGCCGTTTTAGCATGGCGTCGCGCACCGGTCCGCCGACCACATAGGCATCAAAACCTGCGGCCTTTAGTTTCTGAATAATGAATGTTACAAATGGGGGGATGTCGGGGGTGATGGGGGCCACTCTCCCCTCTCCTTGAGGACATCCCGGTAAACAGCGAGGGCCTCGTTGACGGCAGGCATTCCTGCATAGGTAGCGACCTGGAAAAAGACCTCCGCCAGCTTCCTGGGGTCGCAGCCCACATTCAGGGCCGCATTGACGTGAAGCCGCAATTCGTCTCCGGCCCGGATGGCCGCCAGCATGGCACATGCGACCATCTGCCTTTCCGGCAGTGTCAGGACCGTCCGGGAATAGAGGTTCCCTGTGATGAATTTCGAGAAATCATTGGCCAGATCCCTGTCGAATTCCTTCCATATCAGGTAAGGCGGATCCATCAGGATCCCCTTTCCAAAAAGCTTCTTGGCCGTGTCTTGGGTCCTTTTTCTGGTTTCTTCTTCGCTCACCATTCCCGTCCTCCTATCATGCAATCCATCTCCAGCGTTTCTGCCCATCTGTGATTCGTCATAAACCAAGTTTCAGGGGCATGCTCAACGTAAAAACGGTTCCCTTTCCCTTTTGGCTCTCAAAGGTCAGGCTGCTGTCGGGATGCTGCTCTACGATGCCCTTGGAAACACTCAGACCCAACCCTGAGCCTTTCTCCTTCCCGGTAAAAAAGGGAGAAAAAATCTTGTCTCGATCCTCTTCTGAAATGCCGCACCCGTCATCGGCGATGGTGATCTCTGCCCGGTTCTGTTTGCGAAGCGTGCCGAGCGAAAGATGCCCGCCCGTTTCCACGGCCTCCATGGCGTTTTTGGTCAGGTTCAGGAGCACCTGTTTAAGTCTGGCCCGGTCCCCTGTGACCCTTATGTCGCCGGGGGCCGGGTTGAATGCCACGTCAATATGCTTCATGCTGCAGTCGTCGCGTATCAGCTCGTATACCTCTTCCACCAGATCGTTAACATCCATATCTTGCATGTCGAGGCTTCTGGGTGAGTAGAGTTCCCTGAACTCATTCAAGAGGCTTTCAAGCCGGGCCACCTCCGTCACAATGATGTTCAGCTTGGAAAGGAACTTTTCGTTGTTTGTTTCAGCGGCGAGCTGCCGGGCGAATCCTCCGATCATCATGAGCGGATTCTTGATCTCGTGGCTGATTTCGGCCACAAACCGGCCCAGAGCTGCGAGGCGCTCGGACTGGATGATACGTTTTTGAAGGGCTTTAATCTCGGTGAGGTCTCGAACAATGCCTGTAAAGTAGGTCTCTCCGTCCACCTCGGAAACAGAAAAGGAGATGCTGGCAGTGAACGTTTCCCCGCTTTTTCGGGTAGCTTGTATCTCCGTATCGTGACCGATCCGCCCGGGCTTTTTTGTGCGGACATATCTCGCTACCGCATCCCGGTGGTTTCGACTGCACGTGGGGGTCATGATCCTGTTGAGGTCATGGCCGACCACCTCTGACCGATCATAACCGAAGATTTTTTCCGCAGCCTTGTTGAAGAAGATGACCTGGTGGCGGGCGTCGATGGTAACAAATGCCTCACCGGTATTCTCAACCGCCGTCTCAAGGACCGTGCTGCGCTTGCTTTTTCCGGTTATCTGCGCCATACCCTTTTCCATGCTTCCTCAGTGAGCCCTTAGATCCCGATTTTCTTTGACGCCAGAACAGCACGGTTTCCGCCGGCATTCTTGGCCTCATACATGGCCAGATCGGCCCTTAACTGAAACTTGTCGGCCTTTTCTCCAGCCACCAGTTGGGCCACGCCTGCACTCATGGTCACGGGCCGGAGCTTTTGGCCCAGGTAGACCATTTTATGAGACCATTTCCGGGCAAAAGAGGACTTGAACCGCTCCATGACACGGCCGGCATTGCCCAGATCCGTTTCAATCAGCAATACCGCGAATTCATCTCCACCCAGCCGGAATGCATAGTCTGTAGAGCGAAACACTGCGGCGATGCAATCGGCCACCAACCGAAGAATGTTGTCGCCCTCCTGATGCCCGTAGGTGTCATTGAACGGTTTGAAATTGTCCAAGTCAAAAACGGTCAGACTGAGTGGGCCGCCATACCGGGCGCATCTCGCCATTTCTTCAGTAAGGGTGGTATGGAAATGTCTCCGGTTATAGAGATTCGTCAGGCTGTCGGTGATGGATTGCCTGCGCAGTTCCTCTTCTATCCTCTTCCGATCGGTCAGATCATGAAAAAACCCGACGCTTCCAACTTCAATCTGGTCTTCAAAAATCAATGCCGCAGACAGACGGATCGGGATCTTTCTGCCGCCGGTGTCCTTCACCGTTACTTCGAGACCTTCCACCCGTCCCGGGCCGCCGAAACCTCCGCCATAAATCTGTTTCTTGATTTCGCGTGCCATTTCAGGGGCATCATAAACCGCCTGAATGGACATCTTCCCGATCACTTCTTCAGCGGCCCGGCCCGTCAGCTTCTCAGCGGCCCCGTTAAAGATGATCACCGTGCCCTTTCGATCGATGCCGATGATTCCATCGGGGCAGGTCTGAACCAGTTTATCCAGAAAATCCTTGCCGGCCGTCATATCCACCCATTGTTGTTTCGGTTCCATAGATGATCGCCTCCTTTGACTCCAGGGTCGGCACGGTCCATAAAAGGCGCCTTGTTAAAGGGTTGCACAGGGCGGACCATTCAGGAGTCGGATGGAAGAAGCACAGGGTGAAAAGCACATTATCACATGGGGAACGGAGATGTAAATATTCATGACGAGGAATGAGCCGAGGCGCATCAGAATGGGGGGACGCACAAATCACTCTTAAGACGTGGAAATCCGGCGAGAGGCCCTATGGGGCGCGTTTTTTAAGGGCGGCATCCATAAGGGACCGCAGCGTCCGGGGACGGCCCTTTTGGATGTGCATACCCATTGTTTAGAGGCAGCGAGAGGGACCGTCCCATGAAAGGACATCCGCGGGACTGGATCCGGCCGGATTTCGCCGCGCATGCTGCCGTTCGCACGAACTGCTGCAAGGTTATGCAGCCCTTAAAAAAGGCGCCCCATGGGGCCTAACCGGGTGCGACAGATCGTATCAAAAGGCTCAGGGGTTACGTTCATCGTTAGTCGGAAAGAGCCACAAGCCGACTCCGGGTAGACGCTTGCAGAATCGATGGCTGTCTCACGTCGGATTTTCATGGGCAAGGGGTCGAAGGGACTTATTTTCCGTGGAAAGTGTCGTTATTTCTTGACAGGGTGACGGATAATTATATAATTTGACGTAACGTTCATTTTTTATAATGCACCGTCATTTGCGTCCTTGACAGAGGAGAGCCTGCGGCTCCGGGAGATCAGCCATGAAAATCAGAAAGCTCTCAAGGCGGGAAAGAGAGAAATTGCGCCAGCGCCAGGAGATGCTCGCGGCCGCCCTTGCGCTTTTTGCAGAAAAGGGGTACCACAATGTCTCCATGCACGAGATTGCGGAAAGGGCCGAGTTCGCGATCGGAACACTCTATACGGTCTTTCTGAACAAAGAAGATCTCTATAAGGCCCTGGTTCTGGAAGAGTGCGATCGCTTTGAGGAGGCTCTCGTGGCGGCGCTCGAAAAGCCGGCGGACGAAATTGAAACACTCCGAAACTACGTTCGAACCAAAGGAGAGATGTTTCGAGAAAATCTTTCCTTTGTTCGTCTGTTCCTGGCTGAGAGCAAAGGCGCCAGCTTTAATATCAAGGCGGGCCTGGATGAAGAACTGCGTAAACGGTATGATGCCTTTATGGAAAGACTGGCCGCAGTCTTTGAGAACGGCATGCAGCATAGACGGATCCGGAGAATTGCCGCCCCCTATCATCTGGCCGTCGCCATCGACAGCGTGGTGGATGCGTTTCTCCTTCTCTGGCTTGAATCGCCTGAGCGCCATCCCTACCCGGAGGATCCTGACGCCATTCTGGATATCTTTTTCAAAGGACTGACTGACGAACGGTAAGACTGGATGCGGGGTATTGGGTACTGGATTTTCAAAGTCAGGAATTGGGAGTGCCTGAAGTCAAGAAAATGAAGAATTCTGATTAGAACTTCTTAGAACTTCCAACTCCACACTCCACGCTTTAGGCCCTTTTCCAGGTTTTCTGTCATGAAAAACAAGAAAAATCTTTGCGCCTTCGCGTCTTTGCGAGAGGCATTCTGGTTGCGGCTATCCGCTTTAGTCACTTTAGCGCACTGCATTCGTCATATGCGGGAGGTCTTTGATGCGATTGAACAAGAACGATAATAGATTACTGGACTGGACCCCGGTATGGGCGATTCTGGCGAGCCTTCTCCTGATGGCCGGCTGCGAAGACGGACACAGTCACCAGACCTCGGCGCCCCCTGTCCCCGAAGTCGCTTTTGTGACGGTCTCCCCTCAACCGGTCCTGCTCACCACGGAATTGCCGGGGCGCACCTCGGCCTTTCGCATTGCGGAAATACGGCCCCAGGTCAGTGGTATTATTCAGAAACGCCTGTTCACGGAGGGGGCCGATGTCAAGGCGGGCGAGGTGCTTTATCAGATCGATCCTGCCCCTTTTCAGGCGGCCCTCGACAATGCAAAGGCCTCTCTCGCCAAGGCCGAGGCCAATCTGCCCACGATCCGTTCCAAGGCCGAACGCTACCGGAAACTGATGGCCTCCAACGCGGTCAGCCAGCAGGACTATGACGATAAGGCCGCCGCCCACAGGCAGGCCGAGGCGGAAATTGAGTATTGGAAGGCATCGGTAAAAACCGCCCGTATCAATCTGGGCTATACCCGCATCACAGCGCCCATCTCCGGCCGCATCGGCCGATCCAATGTGACGGACGGGGCGCTGGTGACGGCCTACCAATCCCGGGAACTGACCACCATCCAGCAGATAGACCCGATCTATGTGGATATGGCCCAGTCCGCCACTGAACTCCAGCGTTTGAAGCGCAGCATGGATGCCGGACGGCTGAAACAGAGCGGAGAAGGCCACAGGAAGGTCAACCTCGTTCTGCAGGACGGCACGCCCTATCCACTGGAGGGGACCCTCCAGTTCCGCGACGTCACCGTGGACCCCACGACCGGCTCTGTGATCCTGAGGGCCATCTTTCCCAATCCGGACGGTGTGCTCCTTCCCGGCATGTTCGTCCGGGCCGTAGTCCAGGAAGGGGTCGCCGAGCAGGCCATCCTGGCGCCCCAGCAGGGGGTGAGCCGCAACCCAAAGGGAGAGCCCATTGCCCTGATCGTGGACGAGACCGGAAAGGTCCAGCAGCGGAGACTGACCCTCGACCGGGCTATCACCGACCAGTGGCTGGTCACATCGGGCCTTTCAGGAGGCGAGCGACTGATCGTGGAGGGCATGCTCAAGGTCCGGCCGGGTTCAGTCGTGAAGGCCGTTCCCTTTGACAGGGGCCAGGCCGGTTCAAAGGATGGGCAGGCAACCGGAACGAAGGCGGAAACCAGGTAACGGAGGGGTCTGATGCTGTCGAGATTTTTCCTGGATCGGCCCGTCTTTGCGTGGGTCATCGCCATCATCATGATGCTGGCCGGCGCCCTGGCCATCCATGACATGCCCGTGTCCCAGTATCCGCCCATCGCCCCGCCCTCCATCGCCATCGATGCCTTCTATCCCGGGGCCTCGGCCGAGACCGTGGAAAACAGCGTGATCCAGATCATCGAACAGAAAATGACCGGGTTCGACAAGCTCCTGTACATGACCGCCACGAGCGACGGATCCGGGGCCGGGCGGATCGAACTGACCTTTGCACCCGGCACCGATCCGGACCTGGCCTGGTCTCAGGTGCAGAACAAGCTGCAGCTCGCCATGGCCAGCCTGCCAGACGTGATCCAGCGCCAGGGCGTCAAAGTGAGCAAGTCCACACGAAACTGGCTGATCATCGTCGGTCTGATCTCGGAAGACGGGAGCATGAACGGCAATGACCTGAGAGACTATGCGCAATCCAACATCGAAAAGGTCCTGGCCCGTGTGCCGGGCGTGGGCGAGGTGGAAAGCTTCGGGGGCCAGTACGCCATGCGGGTCTGGCTCAACCCGGACAAGCTGACCAATTACAAGCTGACCATCGATGACGTCATCTCAGCCCTTCGCGCCTACAATGTAGAGGTTTCCGCCGGCCAGTTCGGCGGGGCGCCGGCCGTGGAAGGCCAGCGGCTCAACGCCTCCATCATCGTCCAGAACATGCTCAAGACCTCTGAAGAGTTCGCCGCCATCCCGCTTCGCATCAACACCGACGGCTCCATCGTGCGCGTTCGGGACGTGGGATGGACCGAGTTGGGCACCGAACGGTATGATGTGGAAGGCCTGTTCAACGGCAAGCCGAGTGCGGCCCTGGCGGTCCGGCAGGCCGCAGGCGCCAATGCCCTGGACACGGCCGATGCCATCCGCGCCAAGATGGCCGAGCTTTCTGAGTACTTTCCGCCGGGGGTCAAGGTCATCTACCCCTTTGACACAACGCCCTTCGTGAAAGTGGCCATCAATGAGGTGGTCAAGACCCTCATCGAGGCGGTCGTGCTGGTCTTCCTGGTCATGTTCCTGTTCCTGGGAAACTTCCGGGCCACCCTGATCCCGACCATTGCCGTGCCCGTGGTCATCCTGGGCACCTTTGCCGTGCTTGATTTCTTCGGTTTTTCCATCAACATGCTCACCATGTTCGCCATGGTGCTGGCCATCGGTCTGCTGGTGGACGACGCCATTGTGGTGGTGGAAAACGTGGAGCGGATCATCCACGATGAGGGGCTGTCTCCCAGGGAGGCCACGGCCAAGTCCATGGGAGAGATCACCAGCGCCCTGATCGGCATTGGACTGGTGCTGGCCGCGGTCTTCGGCCCCATGGCCTTTTTTGGCGGTTCCACCGGGGTTATCTACCGGCAGTTTTCCGTGACCGTTATCTCGGCCATGCTCCTTTCGGTCCTGGTGGCCCTGATCCTGACGCCGGTGCTGTGCGCCTCGCTCCTCAGGCCGCCTGCCCGTCGCCGGGAAAAGGCCAAGGCCGTCCTTGCTCCTTTCCGATGGTTTTTCCGCCGGTTCGATCGCATGTTCAACTGGACGAGGGATCGATACCAGGGCATGGTCGGTCGCATTCTGGGCCGCAAGGCGAGCACCCTGTTCATCTACGTGCTGATTGTGGCCGCCCTGGGCTACCTGTTTCAGCGCATGCCCACCGCCTATCTCCCGGACGAGGATCAGGGCATCCTGCTCATCCAGGCAATGCTCCCGTCCGGTTCGACCCTGGAGCAGACCATGGAGGTGCTGGATGAGGTCCGCGGCTATTTTCAAGAAGATGAGAAGGAAGCGGTCATGTCCGTCCTGACTTTGGCGGGCAGGAGCTTTGGCGGGGGCGGGCAGAACGCGGGGTTGGGCTTTGCCCGGCTCAAAGACTGGGAGGTTCGGGACCGGCCGGACCTGAAGGTCAAGGCCGTGGCAGCCCGGGCCATGGAGCGGTTCGCCAGGATACGCAATGCCAGGGTCTTCGCTTTTGCGCCGCCTGCGGTCACTGAGCTGGGCACATCGGTGGGATTCGACTTTCAGTTGCAGGATCGCGGCGGGATGGGCCACCAGAAACTGATGGAAGCCCGGAACCGGTTGCTCGGTATGGCCGCCAAGGACGAGCGGATGATCCGGGTGCGGCCCAACGGCATGGAGGATGTGGCCCAGTACCGCGTCGACGTAGACTGGGAAAAGGCCGGGGCCCTTGGGGTTCCCATCAACTCCATCCACAACACCATCACCGCGGCCTTTGGCGGCGCCTACGTCAATGACTTTATCCAGGGGGGCCGGGTCAAGAGGGTCTACGTCCAGGCGGACGCCCCCCATCGAATGCTTCCCGGCGACCTGGAAAGACTCTACATGCGCAACAACACCGGGGCCATGACGCCGTTTACCGCCTTTGCCACCGGGCACTGGACCTACGGGTCGCCCCGGCTGGAACGGTTCAATGCCTTTCCTTCCATGAACATTCTGGGCGAGGCGGCCCCGGGCCGCAGCACCGGGGAGGCGATGGCCGCCATGGAAGAGATCGTGGCCCAGCTGCCCGAGGGTATCGGCTTCGACTGGAGCGGGATCTCCTATCAGGAGCGGATGGCCAAGAAACAGACCGGCCTGCTCTACACCTTTTCCATGATCGTCATCTTCCTGTGCCTGGCAGCTCTGTATGAAAGCTGGACCGTCCCCATTTCCGTCATGCTCGCCCTCCCCCTGGGGGTCATCGGAGGGGTGGCGGCCTCCATGCTGCGGGGGTTTCCCAACGATGTCTACTTCCAGATCGGGCTGCTCACCGTACTGGGCCTGACGACCAAGAACGCCATTTTGATCGTCCAGTTTGCGATGGCCAAGGTAAGAGATGGCGCCGGGCTGGTGGAGGCCACCCTGCAGGGGGCCCGATTGAGGCTGCGGCCCATCGTCATGACCTCGCTGGCCTTCGGTTTCGGCGTCCTTCCCCTGGCGGTGGCAACCGGGGCCGGCGCCGGCGCCCAGACCGCCATCGGCACCGGCGTACTGGGAGGGATGGTGACCTCCACTTTTCTGGCGATCTTCTTTATCCCCCTTTTCTACGTATTGGTGGTTCGGCTGTTCGGAAAGAAGAAATCCGGCCGAAATGAAACGTCTGTTTCGGATACAGCCGATCGTTCAGGAGAAGAATCCGGCCATTATTGACTGTTGACAATTGATTAAAACGGCACCCACTCGCCTGCCTTCAAGACGAGGTAGCCCATTTTTTCCAGGCAATCGATTACATATGCCCGCTGCGCTTCATAGACGGGCTGGTAAAGGGCCGGTTGAGCCCGAAGCTGAATCTGTGTCACCGGGTAGAGGCTTCGCGCCCGTTCCAGGCAGGCTGCATGGTCCCGTTCATATTTCAGATATGGGCGCTTCGTTGTATCCACGTGGACCCTCAACTCAGGGAACGGCGAGGCGCACGCTGCCGGCAGGAGCCAGAGGGCCGTGAGCAGGATAGCAGCCTTTTTCAGGATATTTTCCTTTCCGGTTGGGTAATTGGACCGACTCTGTTGCCGGGGTCGGGCCATGCTAAGTCCCTGATTTTCTAATTCTTGTCTCCCGGAAATACGTGTTTTCAACCCCTATATGGCCCTTTTCAGCGTCAAAAAGAGCCCTATGCGCCGCGGTTGGTGATAAGCTTCAGCCAATGCCCTCATTTTCACCGGCAAAAAATGCATTATAGGCCCTTTTTAGCGGGTCGCTTCAACACTATTCGAAACGACGTCTGATGCTTGTCGTGGCCCGACCCCGCCAAAACCCCGCCAAATCGATGAAGTTAAGGGCCGCGGCGGTATTTTGCCGCATCCTCCTTAAGGGACTTGTTGGCCTCCTTTTTGAATTTATAAGCCTTGATCTTTCGATTGAATTCATAAAGATCACTGAGTTGTTTTAGTATCTTATCGATCTTCTTCATTCTCAAGTTTCTCTATGTCAGCCTGATCCTGTTTAGAGCCTCTACCCTTCTTGAGAAAGATCAGATCCCTTTTGTTTGCAACAATCACTTTTCCTTCTTCCGATTCCGCTTCGAGAGCGTTACTGATAATCTTCAATATCTCGTCACTTTTCGGAACGAGAATGTCGATCAGCATTTCATCTTCTTCGTTTACGACTTTCAGTAATCGGTGAAGCTCAATGGCCATGTTCTGGAATATCCAAGGTGATGCGGATTCGAAATATCCATCCTTCTCTAAAATACCTTTAGCTTTATTGAAATCGTCGGGTTCAATAAGGATGTCAATATCTCTGGTAAATCGGGGCTCCGCGTGAAAGGCCATTGCGACGCCTCCAACCAAGGCATATCTAACCTTCTGTTTTTCAAACTTTAATACAAGTCGCTTGAAGTCTTGAAAGACATTCATCTTTTCTTCCTATAGGCCAACGTGGAATTGAGATGCGTTGAAATGCGCCGGCATTTACACGTCATTCTCAAACGATTTGTTCGACCTTGGTTTTTCGATAAGCTTTCCTGTTACAAACCGATGCAGTATGCTGGATATTAGGGTCTGATAAGGCATGCCATCTTCAACAGCCCTTGTTTGAAGTTCATCCAGTACCATGGATGAGATCCGAATATTTACTCGCTTATCCTTTTTTAAAGTTTGACGAGCGTATCCTCTATGTTTTCTAATTTCTTCTTTAAGGTTTTTAACGGATTTCCATTCTCCCCGTTCATAACTGTCAAGAAGATCCTTTTCTTCCTCATCAAGTTTTAATTTAGCCATTTCATCCTCCTAAATAATCACGAGTTGCTTTACGACTCGGAATTATTGTTTTTAGAAATTTACTTTCTTCATCCTCAACAAATGGAACCAAACAAATATAGTCCTTTATTTTAACAACCAGCATTTGTTGATTTGGATATTTGGATTGATTCGGGTGCTCAACTACGTCGATAAGGTCACCGCGCTCAATGTGTAGGATTATTTGTTCAAAACCAAGACCGCGTTCAGCCTTAAGTTTTTCATTTTTGTCATGATTCCATTTATAGTGCGTCATAACGAGCATTTAAGCACAATGTGTGCCATATGTCAATATATGAAGTGGCATTTTGAGGTCGAACGCCGAACTCAGCGGACCCGGCCCCGAACCTGGCCGGTAACGCCGCCGACGTTCACCGGGGCCGCTTAAGTGATTGGTTGTGCAATTTCATTTTCTCTATTTAAGCGATACCACATAATGTCATCATATCGAGTCGGCACAATTGTGTTGTTAAATCTTTTCGCTATGTCAGCCTTTATAAGGCGTTGAAGACGTGTATACGTTTGGATGTCGATTAGCTTTACCGTTTTTGAATGAATTTCTTCATTAGGAAACGTTTCTTTCAAGTGCTTCAAGATAGGATAATCAATTGCTGGTTTCCCTTCTCGGGAGGTTCCCCAACCTTTATCTTCCGTCACGCTTGTCCAAGAACGGATTTTTCACACCCGCTGCGCTTGAGGCACAGGGGAGACGGAGAAGAAACACTGCTTTGCAAATATGAGCCTTCTCGCCGCAAGGCCTGTGGGTTTTCCCCAATCGCCGTCTCCCGATTGGGGAAAAGAACAACTCCCTCGGTGGTCTCGGTGACTCGAATGAGCAAAGCGAATGGGTGTTAATCACAATTTGCCTTGCGGGAGCGACACCGGGACAGGTACAGCCTGATTTCTTGAACGACATGAGCACCGTGGAATTTCAATTAGTTGCCCAACACCATGTGTCAATATCAATTGATTTTGGACAGCAATGATCTTCCGTACAAAATAGTGCTGTTGGCAGTGTATCTTGCTGCTCTGCCTGTAAGGAGACCAGAGCATTGACCAGCCGATGACGACTCTCAGATTGCTTCCCGTGCACTGCTGATCGTCTTTTTAGTCGCAAGTAGCACAGTTGTTGGGTGACGGCCCTCCTATACACTCGTGAGAGCCGCTTTGACTTGGCGGCATAGTGCGATAACACCGAATGCCGCGCCTCACAGGGCGCGAAGAACGAGCGCTCCTTGTGCAGGCGCATGTTCGCTTCATCGATAGACATCTTTTCGATGTCCAATTTTCACAATCCAGACCGTCAATTCAACATCTTGGATTGAATAAATAATACGATATCTTTCCTGGCGAAGACGGTACCGTTCCTGCCCGGACAATTTTCGACATCCTGAGGGCCTTGGATCTTTACCCAGTGATTCGACAACTTCCATTATCTTTTTTAAATCGTTCTTTGGGATCGTCTCAAAGTCTTTCCAAACCGACTTCTTGAAAAAGATATTATATTCTGCCATCTTTTTTAAGCCTCTTGACCATTTCATCATAGCTGATCAGAGGCTCATCAGCTCTTTCATCAAAGGCGGATAGATCATCGGCATCTTCTGCGATAGATTCCCTTATAGCCTCATTTATGAGTTCAGACATGGAACGGGAAGTCTCAAGTGCTTTGAGTCTCAGGGCTTTATGGAGCGTTGGATCAAGATATACGGTAGAGCGTTTTGTTAATGCCGCCATAATACCATCTCCTTTAAAGTTATAGATAACATCATAACGTTATGACACTCAGATGTCAATATTGGAAACGAACATGATATTCTCAGACAGTATTATTGGCAAATTTGATATTGAAATGCAAAAAACGACACAAAAACAGGTCAAAACCAGCTGTCTCAGCGCTTTCACTGTTGGATATCGTCGGCGGTAACATATTGGTGATAAACGACAATTGCATATTGCGCTCGATCTCGGCCACTCATTCCGCTGCATTCCGGCCACCCATTACGCCCGATCCCGGCCATCTGTTACGGTTGATTCCGGCCACTCATTACGATCCATTGCGGCCACCCGTTACGGTCGTCCCGGGCCACCCTGAGTCTGGAGTCAAGTAACGCTGGATAATCACGACGACAGCCTGTAGTCCCCTTGGGTAAAAACTCAAGGAGGAAACATCATGGCTG
>Ga0209164_1001207_pt1 | contig 36186 bp, 35 predicted proteins | sample MTBNYHSulfiMetaG_FD_187458 | JGI IMG/M metagenome (GOLD analysis project Ga0209164, IMG submission 187458) | Enrichment culture microbial communities from rom New York Harbor, USA that are MTBE-degrading - MTBE-NYH (New York Harbor Sulfidogenic)... | ecosystem: Environmental > Aquatic > Marine >... | reverse complement strand
TCAGACCGGGATGTCAGCTTGGTTGAAATGAGGCTGAACCACAGGCCCAGAAAATGTCTCGGTTTTTCATCCCCATATATGATATTCTTTCAGGAGATGTCAGTTGCACTTGGAACTTGAATCCAAGTATGGATATAATCAAATAAATCTTACATATTCATGAATAACAAAAAAACGGTTGTCATCACTGGTTCTGCCAGGCGCTTGGGTAAAGAAATTGCATTGGCGCTTGCCCGTGATGGGTACTCACTGGTAATCCATTCCACAAAAGAGACAACCGATTCCAAGAATACTCTCTCTGAAATTCAATCCTTTGGCGCGGAAGTCAGATATATTTCAGCAGATTTCAGTGATCCAGTAAATTCAGCTGAAATTTTTGACGAGCTTTTTCGATTGGACTCCTCGATCTTTGCGCTCATAAATAACGCGGCCATTTTTAAAGGCGGAGGTTTTATTCAATCTACTTATTCTGAGTGGCAGCGGAATATGGACATTAATCTGTCAGTCCCTTACCTTTTATCGTTAAGCTTCGCGCACAGACTCAATGACAAACCAGGGAGGATTATCAATATGCTCGATTGGCGCGCGCTGCGGCCGGGAAAGGACCACTTTGCCTATACTGTCTCCAAAGCTGGCCTCGCATCCATGACCAAAGCTATGGCGCTCGCCCTGGCGCCCAAGATCACGGTAAATGGACTTGCACTGGGGGCGATCTTGCCTCCGTCAGAGGAAATCAATCGGTTGGCTGAACACCTGCCCTCAGTTTTCCATGAGGGTGGCGAAGCCACTGATAATCAGTCGGAATCTAAACGCGGATTGAGATCTATTATCGATCCTGTTCCCATGGATCGATGGGCTGACATAAAAGAAGTGACGGATACTATCAGGTTCCTGCTGACAGGGCCGTCGTATATTACTGGAGAGATTATCCACTTGGATGGTGGCAGGCATCTTGTTTAATGGCATAAATAAGGAGAAAATGGATAAAGTATTTATTGAAGATTTACTGGTTCGCGGTGTGATCGGCGTAACCGAAAGAGAACGGGCAAATCCCCAAGATATTATCTGCAATATCATTTTGTATACAGATATATCCAAAGGAGGAATGACTGACGATATCAAGAATTGCGTAAACTATCGAACGGTCGCAAAAACCATCTTTGCTCATGTGGAAAAAATTGAACGTTATACAGTGGAAGCACTGACCACCGATATTGCCGGGATTTGTCTTGGTTTTGATGGTGTTCAGGAAGTCACCGTTCGTGTCGAAAAACCAGGCGCAGTGCGTTTCTCAAAAAGCGTCGGGGTCGAAATTCATCGTAAGCGGGATGAAAACCAAAAATAGAGTCATCGTTCTTCTCGGATCAAATATTCGGCCGGAAGAAAACCTGAATAAGGCTCTTGATATGCTTGCCGAACATACAAATATAAAAGCCTGTTCCAGAGTTTGGCGGACGGAAGCGGTTGGCAGTGATGGCCCTGATTTTCTGAACATGGCGGTCGAACTCGAAACAAACCTCGATGCTTTGGAAATCAAATCCAATATCATTAAGGACATCGAATCACGGCTGGGAAGAGTTCGAACGGTCAATAAGAACGCCCCACGAACCATTGATCTGGATATTATTCTCCTGAATGACGAGGTTCTGGATGGCGATGTATGGAAAAAGGCTTTTGTTGCCCTTCCCGTGTCTGAGTTGCAGCCAAATCTTATAAACCTTGAGAATGGCTCATCACTAAAAGATTTTGCGGAGAAATTAAAAAGCTCAACCAAAGTTGAGCTTTTTGATGATCATGTCTGTTAGAACTCGAGTGGTTTGGCGCCCCTCGAAATATTATCCAGAAATTCCATCCGCGTAGCTTCATTATTTCTGAAAGCGCCCAGCATGCAGGAAGTGGTCATGCGGGCATCATGTTTTTCCACCCCGCGGATCATGCTGCACATATGTACAGCTTCCAAGATCACCGCAACACCTCGCGGCTGAAGTAGTGTATTCAAAAAATCGGCAATTTGGCGGGTCATCTTTTCTTGGATCTGTAGCCGCCTGGAAAACATATCCACAATGCGTGGGATCTTGGACAAGCCGATCACTTCACCTTTTGGCAAGTAGGCGACATGCGCCCTACCCAAAAATGGCAGCATATGATGCTCGCATAGACTATTGAACTCAATGTCGCGCACGATAACAATTTCATCATAATTTGCTTTAAAAGTCGCCCCATTAACCAATTTGATTGGGTCTGTGCGGTATCCTTCAAGTAACTCCGCGTAGGCCTTAGCCACCCGGTGTGGTGTTTTCAGTAGGCCTTCCCGCTCAGGGTCCTCGCCAATGGCGACCAATATATCGCGAACGGATTTTTCGATAGTATCAAAATCCATCTCCGAGTCGCAGAATAATTCTGCCGCATCATAAACTGGAGAATCTTCACAATTTTCAAGTTTATTATTAGCCATAATCCTCTCCTCATAAAATATTTTGCAAGTTTACTCTACTTGTTAATTTTTTCGCATAAGTAATTTATTTGTCAATTCTCTCAAACCTATCTTAATTTGATCTTCACAGTTTATTTTTTCAAGGTCCGCAAGAGCCAGGTCAGTCCATTTGCGGATTTGCTTTTCAACTTCTTCCTTAATGCCATCGTGCTCAAGCCATTCCGCCATCATAGATATTTCTTCAGGATGAACCTCCCCAAGCATCCATTTCTCCAAGAAACGATTGGATTTCTCTATTCCCAGAATGATCGGAAATGATTTCTTTTTTTCCATTAAGTCACTGCTGATCGATTTACCGGTATCTGCGGGATCGCCCCAAACTCCCAGCCAATCATCCAGTATCTGAAATGCAATGCCCAGATTCTCGCCAAAAGACCTGTATTGAATTCTGTTTTTATCATCGAGATCACCGATTAATGCGCCCATCTCTGTGCAACATGCGATAAGTGCGGCGGTTTTTCCTTTGATCATTTGCATATATTCATCGACAGAAATTGACTCTCGAGATTCATAAACAATATCCAGTTGTTGGCCTTCAATTAACGCAATGCAGGACTTGGCAAGCAATTGAGTACAAGCGTTGGATTTTTGGGGTGAGAATTCCGTATGACTGCTTAATACAGCAAATGCAGCTGCAAACATCGCATCTCCCGCGTTGATTCCTTTGGCTAATCCCCATTTCTTCCATACGGCAAGTTTTCCGCGGCGTAGATCTCCGTTATCTTCAATATCATCGTGAATTAAGGAAAAATTATGGATCAGTTCGATCGCGCTAGCGGCCGGAATGGCTTTCCTCCAATCCTGGCCAGCGGCAGCCGTACTTAATGCGGTAAGTAGCGGGCGGATTCGCTTACCCTTTTTCTCAGCGTGAGTCCCCATGCCCAAATGATAAAGAAAAATCTCCCTCAGTTCTGAATTCTCATTTGGAAGAACTGATTGTATTGAAAACAGCAGGTGTCTATCGATTACCTCGTTGACCTCTCCCTCGAATTCAGATAAGGTAGATTTCATACACTGAGCCGCATGATTTTATTTTGTTGTAGTTCGGTGATATTTTTTGCGCCAACTGCGAACATGGTGACGATAAATTGTTCTTGATATATCTTGATCCTGCGCTCAAGTGTTTCGGCTGATTCTGCAGCTGCCAATAGAAATTGGCGCGCCATCCCTCCCAATCTGGCACCCAGCGCCACACACTTGGCGATATCTATCCCGTTTTTCAATCCTCCCGATGCGATTAAAGGGATTTCAGGCATGGATTTGTGGATCTCGTCAATACAGACCGCGGAAGGTATCCCCCAATCTTTGAATGCAGAAGCAACCTCTTTCTTCGACTCGGATTTCATGCGATGTTTTTCAACTTCCGACCATGAAGTCCCACCTGCACCCGCGACATCGATCGCTTTCACACCGGCTTCGATCAGTTCATTCGCAACCTCGGAGGAGATTCCCCACCCCACTTCTTTCACAATAACCGGCACAACCATTTTCTTGCAAACGCTTTCGATCTTTTTCAGTAATCCACTGAAATTCGTATCCCCTTCTTCCATTAACGCTTCCTGAAGGGGATTCAGATGCAGAACCAGGGCGTCAGCCCCGATCGCATCGACTGCTTGTTGGCAGTGTTTAATAGAAAAACCATTATTCAACTGAATTGCGCCCAGATTAGCAATCAAGAAAATATGCGGCGCAAAATCTCGCACCTTAAAAGTTTGCATGGTGGATTGATCTTCCAAACCCACGCGTTGAGAACCCACACCCATTGCCAGGTTGAACTTTTCAGCGTTCATTGCCAGGTTTTGGTTAATGCGATAAGCCTCTTCGGTTCCCCCGGTCATCGATGAGATTAGTAAAGGCATTGCGATGGTTTTTCCCAGAAATTCGATAGATGGGTCAACCTCTTTCATATCTATCTCAGGTAGAGCGCGGTGTTGAAATCGATAATTCTCTAAACCAGTGGTAATGCCTGAGCGCACATCTTCTTCTAAATTAATTCGGATTTGCTCAAATTTTCTGTGGGATGTTTCGCGTGAATTGTCCATCAGCTAAAGTATACCTTTACGACGGGATTAATAATATAATTGGCTCGAATTGCAGAAAGGAGAATGAACAATGAGCGATGTAATGGATGGTGTGAAAGAAGTCATCGTAGATGTCCTAAAAATTGACCAAAAAGATATCAACCTTGACACCAGGTTTATTGAAGACCTGAAAGCGGATTCAATGGACCAGTTCTTCCTTATCGATGGTTTCTGTGAAAAATTCGACCTCTCCATCTCAGACGAAGATGCTCGCAGCATTAAAAGCGTCAAAGATGTGGTCAACTATATTGAAAAGAGCAAATAATTTCAATTCATAAATTTGGCAGTTCTTTGCCAGCTTCACGGTTGATCATCTAAAACTTTGTTGCTGGCTTAAATTTCTTTGATCATTTGAAACTAGGAAATCTCATAAATAAGCCCGATTCTTATGAACCGGGCTTGTGCTTTCTTCTGTTGTGTCTCTTATCCTTTAAGGAATTCTTGCAGGGATTCCTTACTCACCCGATAAGCATTGCCTATCTTCTTAGCCTTCAAGGACTTGTCGTTGATGGCTGCAATCACGTCCTCTTCAGTTACTTGAAGGATTTTCGCCACTTCCGACGGGGTCATCACATCCGGCATAACCGCCGCCACTTTTTCGGCATTTTGGCTGGACATAGAGCCTTTCAGTGTCTCAGTAAGGACATTTCCAAGCCCCATACCTGCGCCAATGCCTGCGGTTAACCCGGCACCTCCGCTGGGATTCTGCGCGGCGTCACGGAGCGCGTCAGCCGCCTGCAGTTGGGTGTAGGTAGCCATATCCAGCATACCCATAGAACGCAGTTCCTCCGCTGATTTGTCAGAAGGTTTGAGGTTGCCGATATAGAATGATTTAAGTGTCAAACCGATGGCTTCAAAATCATCCTGTGCTTTCGCTCGCACACCTGAACCCATTTCCTCGGTCAGTCCGATGAGGTCGAGAACGGATTTCTTCCCGGTTGTCTCTCCCAACAGGTCCTGGAGTTTGGAAAGCAGCATCACCCTTAGCCGGTTCTCAATATCTTCGGTGCGATACATTCCTTGTGCCCCGACGATCTGCGTAACAAATTGTTGTGCGTCGTTTACCTGATAACTGTACGTGCCGAATCCCTGAAGGAGAGCGATCCCCAATCCCACCCCTGGATTACGAACAATGATCGGCTGAGGAGTACCCCACTTCCGGTCTGCCAATTCTTTTGTGGTGACGTAATACACCTCTGCAGTGAATGGGGTTCGGTTGTTAAATGCTCTTCCGATTAAGTCGATCAGCAGGGGAATATTGGCAGTTGTGATCGTGTGCCGTCCTGGCCCCAGGACATCGAGCGCTTTTCCGTCGCGGAAGAAGATCGCCTTTTGCGATTCACGGACGATCACCTGTGAACCGAGCCGTAGATCGGCAATGCCTTCCTCGGGAAAACGGTGAACCAGCTCATCCTTCATCTCGCTAGCGTATTCAACTACATCAAAAATTCTTGCCATTTTTTATCTCCTTCTATTTAAACTAATTCCGCTAATCCTGGGTTTCAACCATTTGGATGATAACTTCTTTTCGTTTTTCAAAAGCATCAAGACTGTCTTGAGCGAGTTGGGTTAAGTGCCTCAGCGCCGCAGGTAATCCATCCGTGCCCATAGATGACTCAACATTATCGATCGCTCGTCCTACCTCCGCTTCTGAAGCAAGCAAAGCATAATCGTATCGATAGATCTCATCCAGTTCCTCTGTGCGTACCTTGATTGAATCGAAAAATCCGGCATATCCGTAAGAGGCAGTACGTATACGGTCAATAAACTGCCTGAGCTTCAGTGCAGGCGCCTCGAGGTCATCGATCATCTCGATATTTCCATCAGAAATCGCTTGCCGCTGAAGTGCGGAAATCCTTCCCCATAATGAATCGAAACTTTCCGCAATACTCTCGCGCAGCAGTTTATCAGCTTGCCGCCGTTCGGACCGTTCAACGTATCCCTGGAACCCGGGAACTTTCTCAAGTATTTTCTTGAAAAAATCTTTTTCTGAACTTACACGTTGCAGAATATCGTTCATTTATTCCTCCAATATCTTTTCGGTAATTAAAATTATAGTGATAATTTTTATTTACACAACTTATAAATAACTTCTTTCATTTTTCATATATTAATACGGAATTAATATCAAAAGGTTGCAGTACAGGATGGTTATGATATATACTCAATTTAAATTCGAAAGGAGAACTCATTCGTGAAATCTCCACAAACTCGCGAAGGGCAAGGGATCCTTGAGTACCTGTTGATGATAATCATCGTGGTGCTCTTTGTTTTAATTATTGCCAAATTATTTGGCCCGGCAATAAATACTTTCATTCAGGAACTTTTACAAAACGTTCAATAGGTGCATCATCAGGACACCGGATTTTTCACCAATGCGATTGGATCAGGGAAAATTCCTTGTCAAGGGAAAACCTACTGATTTACTCTGGCAGACGCTTGATCACATTTATCCTCCTTTTTGCTGCCATTGTGGTCAGCTTGGACATGAAATTTGTCCAGGATGCCTCGAAGTCATCGAATTGCTCGACCAATCCAAGTATTGTGAAAAATGCGGTCAACTTAAACATAAGGTTGGGAATTGTGATATTGTTGGATTACATTTCGACCGTATCCATTCTTGGGGGCTTTATACAGGCTCTCTAAGAAGCATTGTCCAAAAACTGAAATACGATCGTGGTGTCGGTTTGGCGAAATATCTTGTACCTCAATTATGCAGTTTTATTTCCTCAAGGTTCACAGATTTCGATGCCATCATAGCGCTTCCCTTGGGAAAAAAACGCGAGTTGTCCCGAGGATACAATCAAACTGCGCTTTTTGCGAAACCACTGGCAAAAGTTCTTGGAAGTAAATATTTACCGGCTGCGGTCGAGCGGTCTCGGGAGACAATATCTCAAGTCGGTTTATCCGCAAAAGAACGAAAGACAAACATTCTCGACGCTTTCAAAGCGGATGGAAAAATTGTTGGAGGTTTGAGGATATTATTAATGGATGATATTACAACCACAGGCGCGACCATCAATGAATGTGCGAAATCGCTTAAGTTGGCTGGTGCAGCCAAAGTGTATTGTTTTACGCTGGCGAAAGCTAAAAATCTAATTTAATGTTGGAGGCAGAATGGATAAAAAAGTTGATATCTACACGAAAGAATTGGAACTGAATAGCGAAATTAAGGATTATGTGGATAAGAAAGCTGAACGTCTTTACCGCTTCTTGGAAAAGATCGATGAAACCCGCGTCGACCTGGCTTTTGCGAAAACCGCGCGTGAGGCGAATAACCGCTATGTAGCCCAAATCACCCTCCGTGGTAGAGGTTTTATCCTTCGTGCCGAAGAGAGAGCGGATGAAATCAAACCCGCCATCGACCTGGTCATGGACAAGATTGAGCGCCAAATTGAACGGTATAAGGGCAAGAAATATCGCAGTCGCGCTGGCGCCGTGCCCGCAGCCGAGTTGCTGGTCAAAGAAGTAGAAATCGAAGCAGAAGAGACGCAGCCGCTGATCGCGCGTCGGAAGAAATTCACTTTAGTGCCGATGGATGAACTGGAAGCGATTGAGCAAATGAATCTTCTTGGCCATGAAGATTTCTTTGTTTTTTACAATATCAGCACAAATTCCATCAATGTTTTGTACAAACGTCGTGACGGAAGTTACGGCATTATCGAACCAGAACTTGGTTAACCAGGAAGGCGGAGAAAGTATTCTCCGCCTTTTTTAGTCTGGAATAAAGTAAATCCCTGGACTATAATTGCTTCGTTAAATTTCAAAGAGGATTTATTTTATGATTGACGTAAACGAGTTGCGAAAAGGCGTTACATTTGAATTTGATAACCAGCTTTACAAGGTAGTCGATTATCACCACAACAAGACCGGGCGCGGGAATGCCACCATCCGCATCAAGGCACGCAATATGCGGACATACAGCAATATTGAAATGACCTTCAATTCCGGTGAGCGTGTCCAGGATGTGCGTCTGGAATACCATAATGTCCAATTCCTATACACCGACGGCACGCTTTACCATTTCATGGACATGGAAACTTTCGATCAACCGGCGATCTCTGCCGAATTGATCGGCGATTCTGCTCAATTCCTTAAAGAGGGTGTTGAAGTGAAGCTTACCTTCTTTGAGAATGAAGCGCTTGATGTTGATCTCCCCACGACCATCGATCTCAAGGTGGTGAAGGCCGAATCGGCAGTCAAAGGTGATACCGCTACAGGCGTGACTAAAAAAGTGGAATTGGAAACCGGCGCCGAAGTGAACACACCCGCCTTCGTTGAAGAAGGAGACGTGATTCGCGTTGACACTCGCACAGGCGAATATGTAACCCGGGTATAATTAAAAACTTCTCTCTTAAAAATGCCCGCGGGAAAACAGGCTTTTTTATAAGAAATATCTATAATCCCTCCATAGCCCGGTCGAAATGGTTATGGTTGGTATAATTTTGTTCAAAAATATAAGAAAAATAATCTTGGAGGAATGAGTGAGATCTAGCGGTCAGACAAATTTTGTATATTTAATGATTCTCATTGCTATTGTTGCGATGGTTTTCTTGAATATTAATCAAGACAGCGGTCAAGCCGTGATGCCGATCAACGAAGTGGCGGCCGAGATTAAAGCAGGTAATGTAGAACGCATTGTCGAGGATGAAAATACCTTGACGGTAGCCTTAAAAAGCGGCGAGCAGCGTACATCTACGAAAGAGAATACCTCTTCTCTGGTGGATCAGTTGCGCGCTTACGGTGTCACCGAAGAGAATTTAGACGCGAACAATGTGACCATTGAAGTTCATAGACCAGGGCCCTGGGTCAATGTACTTTCTTTCCTTGGTTACATCCTGCCGTTTTTGATCGTCGGAGCTGCGTTTTTCTTCATTTTCAGACAAGCCCAAGGCAGCAATAACGCTGCAATGTCCTTTGGAAAATCGCGTGCGCGCATGTTCGCCGGTGATCAACCGAAAGTGACCTTCGCAGATGTCGCTGGAGTAGATGAGGCCAAGGAAGAACTTCAGGAAGTGGTCGAATTCCTGCGCGAACCGCAGAAATTCATCTCTTTGGGTGCGCGCATTCCCAAAGGCGTTCTTCTTGTTGGTCCTCCAGGCGGCGGTAAAACGCTTCTAGCCAAGGCTGTTTCCGGTGAAGCAGGCGTTCCTTTCTTCTCGATTTCAGGTTCCGAATTTGTTGAAATGTTCGTGGGTGTGGGTGCCAGCCGTGTCCGCGACTTATTCGACCAGGCCAAAAAACATTCTCCCTGCATTATCTTTATTGATGAGATCGATGCGGTAGGCCGTCATCGCGGCGCCGGATTGGGCGGCAGCCACGATGAGCGTGAGCAGACCCTCAACCAAATGTTGGTGGAAATGGACGGCTTTGATACGGATACAAATGTAATCATTATGGCCGCCACCAACCGGCCGGACATTCTCGATCCCGCACTACTACGTCCTGGCAGGTTTGACCGGCGAGTGGTCCTGGATCGCCCGGATATGCACGGTCGTGAAATGATCCTCAATGTGCATGTAAAGGGCAAACCGTTAGCACCCGATGTCCAATTGGATGTCTTGGCCAAAGCCACACCCGGTTTTGTCGGCGCGGATATTGAAAACCTCGTCAATGAAGCAGCTATCCTTGCTGCGCGCAGAAATAAAAAACAGATCAGCCATTCCGAATTTATGGAAGCGATTGAACGTGTGATTGCGGGCCCTGAACGCAAGAGCCGTCTGATCAGCGCGGAAGAAAAGCGCATCATTGCATATCACGAAGCCGGTCATGCAATTGTCATTGCTGCTTTGCCGGAGGCAGATCTTGTGCAAAAAATTTCCATCATCTCACGTGGGATGGCAGCCGGATACACGATCGCTTTACCTGAGGATGACCAAACGCTGACCTCCAAGAACAAAATGACGGCGGAAATGATCGGCATGCTCGGTGGACGTGCTTCGGAAGAGATCGTATTCAACGACATCACCTCCGGTGCAGCCAATGATATCGAGAGAGTCACTCAGCTTGCCCGCAAGATGATCACCCGATTGGGTATGAGTGATGACCTGGGTCCGATGGTCTATGGACAGAAAGACGAATTGGTTTTCCTCGGACGCGAAATCGGTGAACAGCGCGATTATTCTGAAGCGGTGGCTGAGCAGATTGATCAGGAAGTGCAGAAACTCGTCCATGCCTCCTACGCGCATGCCAAAAAGATCTTGTCCAAATATCGGAAAAATCTCGATCAGGTAGCTGAAAAACTGCTTGAAGTTGAGACACTGACCAAAGATGAATTTGAGAAGATCTTCCCGCCCCCGGTGCAAAAGACAGGCGGCGTGCCGTCCATGATGAAAGCATAACCATCAAAGAGACCTCCGGTTAGGAGGTCTCTTTTTCTACATATTCACTGATCAATTCTCTTCGCAGCACCTTACCAACACCACTGCGAGGAATTTGATCCCGGAAAAAAATCTCGGATGGGACCTTGTAATTAATCAGCTTTTCACGACACCATCCGTCGATAATCTCCTTTGTAACAGAAACATCAGGTTTTTTGACGATCCATGCGATCACTTTTTCACCTTGTTTCTCATCCGGCGCACCTCCCACCGCGCATTCTTTTACACCGGGATGGGAGAGAATGACATGTTCAACTTCATTTGGCCAAACCTGGAATCCGCTTACTTTGATCAGTGATTTCTTCCGGTCCACTAGAAAAAAAAATCCTTCCTCGTCCATATAGGCAACATCCCCGGTATAAAGCCACCCTTCCCGAAGTGCGGTTTTTTCCTCTTCGCTTTGGTTATGATAACCAACCATAACTTGCGGTCCTTTAATGGCGAGCTCTCCGGGCATTCCGAGTGGAAGCTCATTTTCGCCTGTTTCCAGGTCAACGATCTTACATTGAACATCTGGCAGGGGTAGGCCGATAGAACTGGATTTATTCTTTCCGAGGACAGGATTGCAGTGCGTGGCTGTTGGCGCTTCAGAGAGGCCGTATCCTTCCACCAGTCTACCTCTGGTCAATCGCTCAAATTCAGATTTGATTCCCGGGTGCAACGGGGCAGATCCAGATATACATGCCTTGATTGAACTGATGTCAAATTTTCCACTTTGTACCAATGGATGCTGGTTGATCGCGTAGAACATGGAGGGAACGCCTGGATAAAAAGTGACCTCTTGGTTCTCAATCTCTCGAAGGATCTTCCCGGTATTGGTTGGATCGTCGACGAGAACAACCTCACTATGTAAAGCGACCGCCAGGTTCATGGTGAGGATCATGCCATACACATGATATAACGGGATGGCCGCCATAAGAGTTTCTTTCCCTTCCTCAAGATTGCACCAGGTTAAAAATTGTTTAACGTTACAAACGATGTTCCGGTGACTGCCAATAGCTGCCTTAGGAATCCCTGTGGTTCCCCCGCTGTACTGAAAAATCGCTGGATCATCTGGCGAAATCAATGGAAAGTTCTTAGCAGAATGATCCTGTACTGTTTGGCAAAAGTCTTCAAAGAACTGTGCGCGGTTTGACTGCACATAATCTGATTTATTTCTATTTTGTATTCGAAGAAAATTATCAGATTTCACATAAATACGGGAAATATCAGGAAAACAGATGGCGTTTAGAACCTCTGCATGTCTCTCCAGACAGACAACCTTCTTAGGTTGTGAATCTCGGAAAAGGAATTCAATTTCCGGCTGTTTGTAATTTGGATTCATTGCGACTACGATACCACCAGCTTTTAGAATGGCAAAATACGCGATGATGAATTGTGGGATGTTGGGAAGCATTATGGCTACCCGATCACCTTTTTTTAATCCTAAGCGAATTAAATTTGTGGAAAAATTTTGGACAAGTTGGTAAATTTCTCTGTAAGAATACACAAATCCCTCATAAAGGATGACGCGCTTGTCGGGATTTTCTTCTTTAGCATTTTCAAACATCTCCACCAGATTGATACTTGGGTAATCCAATGATGCTGGAACATGGGCGTCATATTGGTGGATCCAGAATTTATTTTCACTAATTGCCTTTTTAATCATTAATTCCTCCAACCCTTGGTATCCTGGAAGAATCGGATGATCTTTTCCCTTTGGTTGCTGGAAACATCGAACCACATGATCCGATCATCGGTTGGCTTGAACCAGTTCGCCTGGCGCCGGACAAATTGCCGTGTTCTTTTTTTAATCTCCACGATACTTTCTTCGAGTGAACAATTACCTTGAAGAAAATGAATGATCTCCGGATAACCAATAGCAGATAAAGGTGGATCCTTCAATGAAAAACCATCGGCCAACAATGATTCCACTTCTGTAATTAATCCGCTGTTGATCATATTCGAAATTCGATCATCAATTCTTTGATAAAGAAGCTCTCGCGGGAGTGTTAAGCCTGCAATCTTGTACTTGAAATCAATGGGCTTTTTAGATCGCTGTTCGGAAAATTTTTTACCTGTGTGCAGGATAACCTCAAGTGCCCGAACTGTCCGGCGCACATTCCGTGGATCGATACTTACTGCAGCTTCTGGATCTAAAATGGAAAGGCGATGATGAAGTTCATTCCCCCCTGCCTCTTCTGACCATTTCATAATGAATTCTCTCAAGGCTGGATCATTATGCTGGGCTGGAATATCCCATCCTTCGATCAGTGCGCGAATGTATTGCCCCGTCCCACCGACAATTAATGGCAATTTTTGTCTTTTCTGAATATCCTTAATGGCCGCCAATGCCTTGCTTTTAAAAAGTGCCATACTCCATGGAGTATCAATTTCCGCAACATTCACAAAATGATGAGGTATTCGGTTGAGTTCTTCCCGTGTAGGTTTGGCTGTACCGATATCCATCCGTCGGTATAGATAACGGGAATCTGCTGAAATGATCTCGGCGTTTAATTCTTCAGCGATTTCGAGAGAAAGGTTGGTCTTCCCTACGCCTGTAGGACCGACAATAAATGCAGCATGAGGTTTATTCATTAATTGCATTCTTAAACCAGTGAAAATCGATCGGCTTTGCTGGGAGAACATCTAAAGAAACTACGTCGATACGCCATTCGCAATCCATCAGGTTCCTGTCCTGCAGGTAATGCAGTGCGGAGTTAACCATATGGTCCTTTTTTTTGGAATTGACCGAGACTTCCGGATCTCCAAACGGTTTACTTTTTAGAGTTTTCACCTCAACGAACACCAACTGATTGTTGTCCATACCGATGAGATCGATTTCTCCGTAAGGAGTGTGGATGTTGGTCTCCAGTATCTGGAGACCATGCGTTGCAAGATACTCGGCTGCCTTTCGTTCACCCCATGCGCCGGTTTTCTTTCTGTTGTCTGAATTTTTTTTCTTCATCGGTCTAGGTTAGGCAATATCTCGTTGACATTCGTAAAATTTTTGTTAAACTTGAGCAACCTGAAAGTTATTTTACCAATTATGCCATTAGCAGAAATTATTGCCATCGGAACAGAACTCCTCCTCGGTCAGATACAGGATACGAACACTTCCTTTATCGCCCACACTTTAAATGCATCAGGAATCGACATCTTTCGTGCTACGATGATTGGCGACAATGAAGTTCGAATCGCAGCTGTCATTCGAGAAACCCTGGAAAGAGCCGACATCATTATCACTACTGGAGGACTCGGCCCGACCGTGGACGACCCGACCCGGAATGCGGTCGCTTTGGCATTTGACACTCATAATGAGTACCAACCTGATCTTTGGAATGAGATTCAGGAGCGTTTCCGGGGGTATGGGCGCACACCATCAGAAAATAATAAACGCCAGGCGTTCTTGCCGGCTGGCGCTGAAGTCATCCACAATCCTGTCGGAACTGCGCCTGCCTTCTATATCGAAAAAAACAATAAGATCCTTTTCTCGCTGCCCGGTGTGCCATCAGAGATGAAAACCCTTCTTCACGAGAATGTCATTCCGATCATCCTGGAAAAATTCCAACTGGAGAGTGCTATCGTTACCAGGATACTTCACACGATCGGCATGGGTGAATCCAGCGTGGATGAATTGGTTGGAGATCTGGAATCGCTGCCAAATCCGACAGTGGGGCTTGCAGCCCACCCGGGACAGGTAGATATACGCATTACTGCCAAGGCTCGCACTCGTAATGAAGCGCTTGGATTGATCGAGCCAGTGGAAGCGAAGGTCAAGTCCTTGCTGGGTGATTACATGTACGGTGTTGATGACATTGACATTAGTAGAACGGTTACTGACCTGCTCGTTAGAAACAGCTTGCATCCGGTCATATATTACGATTCTGTGTTCCAAGAACTCGCCCAGATGATTCAGGAACAATTGAAAAATGACCTGAAAATTCGAGAGTTTTCAGGAATCTCGCAAGACCAAGAAAACAGCCCTCAAAACAATCTAGAGTCGGATACACTTGTACTCAATTTACACAGTCAGGCTGAAAATGAACGGTTGATTGATTTGGTGGGTGTAATTGGGAATACTAAGAAAGAAAAGACGTTAAGATTTGGTGGGCACCCATCGCTGTATAAGCAGTGGGCGGTTAACCAAGTTATGGGTTTTATGAGGGAAATGATGATCAAGGGAAAAGGTGTCGAATGAAAGAAGTCAGCCGGATGATTAAAAACGCGACAGTGCTCACGATGGACAAGGAATTATCCCAGTATTCACCTGGCGCGGTGGCCATCCAGGATGATTCCATTGTTGCCGTTGGGCTAGAACAGGAAATAATAAATAGTTACAGTTCTGCAGAAGTCGTGGACGCCATGGGTAAGGTGGTGATGCCCGGATTGGTGAATACTCATACCCATGTCCCCATGACCCTTCTTCGCGGTTTATCTGATGATCTCCGCTTAGATGTATGGCTGCTCGGATATATGATGCCTGTCGAGCGGGAATTTGTCACACCGGAATTTGTTGCCCTCGGAACCAAGATCGCATGCGCCGAATTCATACGAACTGGGGTAACCTGCTTCAATGATATGTATTATTATGAGCAGACGGTGGCCGAAGCAACCGCCCAGGTGGGTTTACGCGCGGTCTGCTCCCAAACCGTGATGAAATTTCCTACCCCTGATGCTCGTTCCTATGAGGAATCCCTAGAATATACGCGTAATTTCATCAAAATATTTAAAGATCACCCCCTAATCGTACCCTCAGTCGCCCCCCATGCCCCTTATACCTGTCCGCCTGAGATCCTCAAAGCCTGTACAGATTTGGCTATGGAATTTGATGTACCGCTTCACATCCACATTTCCGAAACGAAGGAAGAAGTGGAGAATATGCGCAATGAAAATGGAATGCCTGTGGTAGTTTGGGTCAAAAAACAGGGCGTTCTGGAAGCAAAAGTAGTTGCCGCGCATTGCGTACATATTGACGAAGGTGAAATTCGCACCCTTGAACATGCGCATGCTGGCATCGCGCACAATCCTTCCTCCAACCTTAAACTCGCTTCGGGGATTGCGCCCGTGGCAAAGATGTTTGAATTGGGTGTGAATGTGGGTATCGGGACCGACGGCACGGCTTCCAATAATGACCTGGATTTCTTTGAAGAGATGCGCCTGGCCAATTTCATTGCCAAGGGCTCAAGCGGCGATCCTACGGTTCTCCCAGCCGCCCAAACCCTGGTTATGGCTACCCGCATGGGGGCGGAAGCACTTCATATCGGACATCTAACGGGTTCTCTTGAATCAGGCAAACGTGCTGACCTGATCATGGTTGACCTGCATACCATCCATAACAGCCCGATGTTCCGGCATGATCCCAATGGAGTTTACTCCCAGCTGGTTTATGCGGGTAAAGCCACAGATGTGACCGATATGATGGTAAACGGCGCATGGATCATGCAGGGAAGAGTGATCTCTGATCTGGATGAGGAAGATCTGATTCGTCAAGCGCAAGACTATGCCGACCAGATCGACAAATTCATTGTGAAGCGCGAGAAATCCATTATTTCCAAGCTGATCGCAATCGGAGGCGCCAGCCGCGAGGAATCGTTTGAGGTCCAGGTTAAAGTCGCGGTGAAAGATCCGCAATCCATTATCGAAAAGTTGGAAAATGGTCAATTGAAAGTTTTGCGATCACGCCATTATCATGAATACGACACCTATTTTGAATTCGAGGATGATTCGGAAGGCCGGCTCCGTTACCGTGAGGATTATTTTGTGGAAAAGGATGGCTCCGTCTCGCAGGTTCGATCGCGCCTGACCCACATTGGCCCCACCCGTGAACACCGCTTCCCCAAGGATGTCTTGCTTTCACGCAGCCGATTTATTGCCCCCGCTGATCAAACGCTTCGCTTCTACCGTGAATATTTTAAACCTACGTCCGAGACCGAGGTGGAGAAAGACCGGCTTCGTTATCTGGTGGATTTCAATGGGGAAGAGTTCTTCATCAACCTGGATCACATGAAGAAACCTGATTTGGGATATTTCCTTGAGATTAAAGCCCGCACCTGGAGCGAGAAGGATGCGGAGGAAAAATCAGCGATCATCTTGGACCTTCTTGAATTCCTCGGGGTATCCAGAGATAAGCGCTTAACCAAAGATTATATCGAGATCGTAGAAGAAAAATAATCCACATGGATCACTCCCAGGAACATCCACTACGGGTCTTATTTCTTACTGCAGAATATGATCCGTTTGCCAAGGTGGGTGGACTAGGGGATTACAGCGGTTCGCTGCCAAAATCGATCAAAGAATTAGGAACTACTACTCATCCCCCGGTTGATATCCGTGTGGCGATCCCTTATCACGGGCAATTTCATCCGCGGTTGCCATCTTACCGGAAAACTTCCGAGATCACCGTTCAAGCGAACCAGAAATCAGCGCATGGCTCTGTGTATGAATTGCTGCATAATGAGATCCCTATTTACTTGATCCGACGCTCAGGAAGATCAGCTGGTTATCGTACGATCTATAATAGAACTTCTTTGGATGATGCGCGGAAATTCGTCTTCTTTTCCCTCGCAATTTCGGACATGATTAACAAAATTGGTTGGATGCCGGATGTGATTCACGCGAATGATTGGCATACCGCTCTCGCACTCTTCCATTTGGCGGACCTCAGGAACAAATCTCAAGAATTCAAATCCATAAGACTGTTGCAGGTGATTCATAATATGCCATTCCTCGGCGAAGGCGCGCAGTCCGTGATGCAAAAATTTGGCATCCAACAAGCAAAATCCGATTTAATTCCGGAATGGGCAAAATATCTTCCACTGCCGATGGGATTGATCTCGGCAGACTGTATTGCTACGGTTTCTCCTTCCTACGCACAAGAATTAACCACAGAAGAATTCGGTTCCGGATTGGAGAAATTCTTTCTCGCAAACATGGAGAAGACCACCGGAATACTCAATGGGATCGACACATCCATCTGGGATCCTGAAAATGACCCAATAATTGCGAGTCGGTTTTCTGCAGCGAAATTGGGAGACAGGCAGGCGAACAAAGCAACAATCCTGAAGGATCTGGGATTGAAAAGCACAGGCCGAACACCGCTTTTGATTTTTATCTCACGGCTCACACCGCAAAAAGGGATGGATATTATTCTGAAAAGTCTGCCGAAAATGCTGGACAAGGATTGGAATGCTGTTATTCTTGGTTGCGGGGACGAATACCTTGAATCCAGTCTTAAATCTTTTGAATCCGCCCATTCTGACCGATTTCGCGCCATTCTGGAATTCAATAATCCATTGGCTCATAAACTATACGCCGCAGGCGATATTTTGCTCATGCCCTCCCGCTACGAGCCGTGCGGTCTTTCTCAAATGATCGCTATGAGATATGGCTGTATTCCTGTTGCCAGCGCGGTTGGCGGCTTGAAAGATTCAATCATCCCTTCTCATCTGCCGCAAGGTACCGGTTACTTATGTAATTGTTTAGACGAGAAGTCATTTATCAAGGAATTGGGCAATGCCTTGCGAGATTACCAAAACAAGAAGAAATGGTCTCAAATGCAACAAACAGCGATGAGGAAGGATTTCTCCTGGACGCGTTCAGCCGGTCAGTATATTGATCTTTATTACCAGCTTAGCAAATTGGATTGAAACAATAGTTATTTTAAAAAGTCTGATCACCTTTTATTTGTGTGGCAATCAAAAGCCCGAGTACGATCACGATCGCACCTGTGAATTGCGTAACAGACGGTTGTTCCCGCAGAAAAATAAGCGCCAGAATTGTGGAACCTACTGGTTCTCCCAACAAAGACAATGACACATAGGATGCGGGCAAATGTCCAAGCGACCAATTGATCAATGAATGACCGACCAGCTGAGGAATGATAGCAACCAGAATTACCCATCCAATTTCAGGGCGTAGGATCTCGATAGGTTTTTTATTCAAAAACATGAAGACTGTCAGTAAAACTAAGCTTGCAATTAGATACACAGAGAATATATAGTTAAGGTTATTGAGTTTTTCCCTCACCATCTTTCCGCATAGAATATATCCTGCCGCGCAAATCGCACCGGCGATCGCCAGGAGATTCCCCGTGATGACAGTTCCGGAAAAACATGGCTTGCCTGATGAAACATTCATGCAAGGAATCAACGAAAAACCATCGCCAGAGGAAATAACGACAACGCTAGCCATGGCGATTACCAGTCCGATATAAAAGACTGTATTTAATCTTTCACGGAATATGAAAAATGAGATCAGTGAAACCCAGATCGGTGTTGTGGTGACCAAAACCACTGAGCTGATCACATGGGTCATTTCAAGTGATTGGATCCAACTGGCAAAGTGCAGCGCCAGGAACAATCCGGCGGCTCCGAGAAAAAGGAAGTCCTTCTTTACAAGGTTCCTAAATGCTGTTTTATCCTGCCGAAGAAAAAAAGGCAGCAAAAGCAGGCTCGCGATGCCTAATCGTGCAGCAGCAATAAAAAGGGACGGAAAGTCTCGCTGAGCAAACCGGATAAAGATCGAAGCGGATGAGACAGCACCGATTGCAATCGCCAATCCATAAATTGGGTTAAGATGTAAACTAGATTTATCTCGCTGGTTTTTTATTGACATCAGGTTTACAGGATTATAGAATAATAAAAACAGAAAAGAGGGAATGATGGCATTCAAATTACCTGATTTACCGTACGCGTACGACGCCCTGGAACCGATCATGGATAAGATGACGGTTGAGGTGCACCATGACAAGCATCATGCGACCTACACCAGCAAGCTCAATGAAGCTCTGGAAAAATATCCGGATTTATCCAATAAGGATATCGTAACCATATTATCGGATCTGACCGCAGTGCCCGAAGATGTTAGAAATGCAGTGAAGAACCATGGCGGTGGTTTCTACCACCACAACCTGTGGTGGGAACAATTCGGGCCAAATAAGGGTGGAGCCCCGACCGGCAAACTGGCTGAGGCGATCAATGCAAAATTCGGTTCGTTCGAAGCGTTAAAGGATGAATTGACTAAGGTTTCTGTTGGAGTATTTGGCAGCGGTTGGGGTTGGCTGTGCAAGGATAAATCTGGTGGGTTAGTTCTCACAACATCACCGAACCAGGATTCTCCAGTCACAACAGGGCTTACACCCCTGCTGGCTGTGGACGTCTGGGAACATGCGTATTATTTGAAATACCAGAACCGCAGGCAGGAATTTGTAGAAAAATTCTGGGGGCTGATCGACTGGGATGTTGTCGCAAAAAGATTTGCATAACCAGGTTTAGATATCGCGGGCAAATATGACTAGAGTGATTACCAACCTTTGCCTAAGAGACGCCAGCTGCGTGGAGGTTTGCCCAGTCGACTGCATCTCTCCCGGCGATCCGGTGGAGGAGTATCCGTCCTACTATATCGATCCGGAAGCCTGCATTGATTGCGGCGCATGTGAGGTGGAATGTCCGAATAACGCCATTTTCGAAGAAACTGAGGTCCCAGAGAAATTCGTTGCAGATGGCGGAGAGATCCTTTCAGCATCTGAGGGTTTGCCTGGCTTTGAAAATGTTTATGATGGCGAAGACCATTATGGCGATCCGGTGAAAATACCAGCCACTCGCGAATTGGCCGCTAGTGAGATCGTGGATCTGACGCCAGCGACAGAAAACAACGCGAATTTTTACATCAAAGGGCCAGGTTATTCCACTCAGGTTTAGAGTGTTTGATCTTCGAAGTGCTTATACACCAATAGATTGATTGGAAACTTTTCTCATTTTGGCGTATTAAAGTTTCTAGATCCAGAAGACAAAATCCCGCTGGCCATTCCACCAGCGGGATTTATTTCTTTTATTTTTAAAAATTAAACCGTTAATCAATTATTACATGCTGCTTCCAGGTGTTCTTGGTAGGTTTTGCTGAAGACATGCCGCCCGGAGCCATCACAAGCCGCCCTGAAGAAGAGATACTCGGTCTTTTCCGCGTTCACCACAGCGAGCAGCGCATTCATTCCCGGATTGCAGATCGGGGATGGGGGGAGACGGTCCACCTGGTATGTGTTATAGGGTGAATTAATGGCCAAGTCAACAGCAGAAAGCGGATTCTTCCACCAGGTTTTGGTTTCTTCATCGTAACCCAGTGCGTATTGCACGGTTGGATCGCTTTGCAGCGGCATTCCTGCAGCTAACCGGTTGAGGAACACGCCTGCGATTATACGCGCTTCATCCGCGATCACCGCCTCTTTCTCGATGATGGAGGAAAGAATTACCCCCTCGTAAAGGGATAAACCAATATCATTCAGACGTTTTTCATAATCGGCAGGCAACTGCTGTGTAAATCGGTCAACCAATTGCTGGACGAATTCTTCCAAATTAGTGCTACGCAGGATTTGGTATTGTCCGGGGAATAGAAATCCTTCAATTCCATTGATCTCGCCAAAAAGCAATTCTCCATTATTAGGATTCTTCACAAAATCAATGAAATCTTCCGGTTGAATGTTCAATCCGGAGGATGGAAGCAATCCGGCAATTTCCTCCACGCGCCAACCGGCAGGGAAAGAGAAAGCCACATCCTCTGGATTGGGGTCAATTAAAGAATCAGCCAACGATTTCGGTGTGATTTCTCCGGGAATCAGATACACGCCTGCCTGCAGCACCCTATCGAAACCCTTATATACGAGGTAATCCACGAAGCTCTCTGGTTCTTGAATAAATCCTCTCTTAGAAAGAGCAATGGCGATCTCCCGGCCGCTTTCACCCGGATGAATGATGAAAACTTCTTGCGCATACCGGGTTCTATTGGAGGTGAGCAGTAAATCACGATTAAAAAACAATTTGGCTGAAAGCAGAAGGACTTGCGAATCATCCAAGTTTTCTGAGGGTTCTCCAAATAGGTCAGCTGCAGTATTTGGTATGTAATAAAAGAAAGAATAACCAGCAATTCCTACCATTGCCAGAACAAGCAGGAGTATAGAAATGAGCGCAATGGATTGGTTCGTCGCTTTCATTTGATTAAATTATCCAGGTAATCTTGTAGAAGCAGGGTAGCGGCTTGATCATCCGCGTGACCTCGCCTCTTTGAGCGTGAAATGCCTGATCTGACCAAAGATTCTTTTGCATCGCGGGTGGTAAATTCTTCATCCCAGAGGATCACTTTAAATTTGGATTGTCTTTCGATCTCTTCGGCAAGCCTTCGAGCGCTTCTTCCGGATGGACTTAACTCTTCGCCATCTGCGTACGTTACGCCTACCACTATAACATCAACTTCCGACTTCCGTGCGATTTCCAAGATACGGTTTGCATTGTCTTCTCGTGAAATATGCTTGATCACCATTAATGGTCGGGCGATTTTCCCGGTTGGATCGCTGACCGCCAAACCTAAACGCTTAGCACCCCAATCGATTGCTAACACTTTTTTTCCACTTTCGTCCACCATCATTGTGCTGCGATTATAACTGCCTCCTATATTATTCAGACATTTTTCGACATGAAACTCTTATATAATGATTTGTGTTCAAAGGATGGAAAATGAATAAAAAATACCGCGTTTTTCCTGCTCTTGTAATTATTGCGACTTTGATCAGCGCCTGCACAATTAACACACCATCTTCAATCTCATTTGAAGATAAGGTTGCCACCCAGGCAGCAGTGGTTTTTACTGCAACCGCATTGGCTGAACAATTTGCCGATCAAACCGAAACCCCTCAACCGCCCTCAGAAACCACCTCCCAGCCAACACCAGAAGCGACCTCAACGCTTCCCGGGGATGATCCTGTGAAAGATCTGGGCGACCCGGATGCCCGCGACACGCTCTCCAACAGCGGAATCTGGTTTAGCAATTCAAAAGATTCAGAAAATGAGTATGCAATTTTCACTGCTAAATCCGGGTCCATTTCTGGTATGAGCAAACGAACGGGTGGTCCGATTTGGTATGCATATTTTGAAAAACGTCCAACTGATTTATATCTTGAAGGAAAACTTACACCGACCAATTGTTCAGGAGGTGACTCCTATGGTGTTGTCCTTAGAATGGAAGACTACAATGTAGGTCCCGGATTCTATTTTGGTGTTACTTGCGATGGAAAATTTGAATTCTATAAATATAAAGTGCCAAACCAAACAACAATCCTTATCAATAAAACAGAAAACTCAGCCATCAACACAGGATCCGGCGCAACCAACACTCTTGGCGTTTGGGCTGATGGTAAGCGATTCCGCCTGTACGTAAATGGCGTGTTTCTCAAGGAAATTGAGAATGACAGCCTGGCAGGTGATGGCTTTGTAGGGTTCTTCATTTGGTCGGTTAATGGCGCCGGATTATCTGTGGAATTGGATGAGATCGCCTATTGGAGTTTGGATTAGCGGAGCGGATGATGAAACACCTGATCAATTCTTCAGAGATCACCCCGGAAGAACTATATGTTTCCAGGCGACGTTTTATTAAGAATGCGCTGACTGCCTCTGCGGCTGCTTTACTGGCAGGCGCATGCCAACCCGGACAAGGAGATCTGCCTGCCGCGCCTACGCTTACACCCGATACCAAACCACCGACCGCAAGTTCTCTTCGTGATGACATGGGCAACTTGCTCACGGATTACAACAGTATCGTCAGCTATACGAACTATTACGAGTTTTCTACCGATAAGCAGGGGCCGACGCGCCTGGCACAGAGCTTTCAAACCGTTCCTTGGTCTGTAGCGGTGGGTGGATTGGTTGGAAATCCCCGCACTTTTACCACCGAAGAGATCAAATCGCTTTTTGAATCCGAGGAACGCATTTACCGGATGCGCTGCGTGGAGGGCTGGTCGATGGTCATCCCATGGATGGGATTCCCACTCAATCGCCTGCTGGAAGTTGTTGAACCCACTGCTCGAGCAAAATATGTCCGCCTTGAAACGCTATACGACCCAGATCAGATGCCCAATCAGCGGACACAGATCTTCCCATGGCCGTATATCGAAGGCCTGCGGTTGGACGAAGCGATGCACGATCTCACACTGCTGGCAACAGGTATTTATGGGAAATCGCTTACCCCGCAAAACGGCGCGCCGATCCGGCTGGTCGTTCCCTGGAAATATGGGTTTAAATCCATTAAGAGCATCGTCAAGATCGACCTGGTGGAAGAAATGCCGGTGTCCCTGTGGATGGCCTCTGCGCCGAATGAATACGGATTCTATGCAAACGTCAATCCGAATGTCAACCACCCGCGCTGGTCGCAGGCGACGGAACGACGTATTGGCCAGAACGGGCGTATCGATACCCTCCTATTCAACGGATATGAAGACGAAGTAGCCAACCTCTATCAGGGTATGGATCTGGTGGTAAATTTCTGAAATGAAGATCACGCGCGGACAGATCTTCACTCATATACTCTGCCTGCTGCCAATTTCCTTTCTCGTTCTTGGTTATTTTCGTAATGCATTGACTGCCAATCCTATTCAGGCGCTCACTCTACGCAGTGGGCATACCGCGGTCAACTTACTGATGCTTACCCTCGCCTGTCGTCCGTTAAGCGATATTTTCGGTCTCACAGCTCTTATGAAAATTCGCGTGATCTTGGGTCTGTACGCATTTTTTTATGCTCTTTTTCACTTTCTCGTATTTGCTGGACTGGATTTTGAATTCAATCTGAAATGGGTCTGGGAGGAAATCCGTTTCAAGCCGTTTATTCAAATTGGACTGTCATCTTTAGTGTTGCTCATCCCCTTAGCTGTCACCTCTACCGTGCGCCTTAGAAAAAAAATGGGAAAGCGTTGGCAGCTTCTACATCGACTTGCTTATGTAGCGGCGGCACTATCCGTCCTTCACTATCTCATGGCATCCAAGGGTGATTTTGTCATTCCTGCCATATATGGGATGTTACTTTTCTTCCTTTTGATTCTCCGTTTGCCACCCTTGAATAAGACCCGACTTGCCAACCAGCCGCGATGGGTTTCAAATCTCAACCAGTTCCTGTTGAAAACATAAATGTTTCAAATGGAGGGAATTAAACTTTCACCTGGCCAGAAGGAATTCATCGGGCTTCCTCTTAAGGGATCTATATTCCTTGATGGTCCTGCAGGATGCGGGAAAACCACGGCAGCGGTTGCCCGCCTGGATAGAATCCTGGGGAATTTCCGCGGCGATCAAGTACTCATCCTGGTCCCTCAGCGGTCTCTCGGCGCCCCTTATCATGAATTTCTCCAAGCGAATCTCTCAATTCAAGGCGGACTTCCGCACATTCTCACGCTTGGAGGGTTAGCCCGCCGCATGGTTGATCTTTTTTGGCCGGTAATCGCTGAAGAAGCCGGCTTCTCATCCAATGCAGGCCAACCGCAATTACTTTCAACGGAGACCGCCCAGTACTGCATGGAAAGGGTCATCGAGCCATTCCTGGATCAGGGATTCTTCCGATCTGTAACCATAGAAAAGAACCGCTTATACAGCCAGCTTCTGGACAACCTGAATAAAAGCGCCGTAGTGGGTTTCCCTGTGAGTGAACTGGCGCAGCGCCTGAAACATACATCAGCCCTCACCCCTGAATTATCCATTGCATATGATCAGGTACAGACATGCGCGCAGGAATTCCGTGGCTTCTGCCTGCAGAACCGGCTCCTGGATTATTCATTGCTGATTGATGTCATGATAAAGCATGTCTGGACCAAAGCGATCTGTCGCGAGTATTTCTTCAAGACCTGGCGCGTTTTGATTGCGGAAAATATGGAAGAAGATGTCCCTGCGGCTCATGATCTGATCAAGCAATGGATCCCCGAGATGGATTGCTCTCTTGTGATCTTTGATCAAAATGGTGGATACCGTCAATTCCTGGGCGCGGAGCCTGCTTCGGCATACTCGATAAAAGATGGCTGCAGTCATAGCATTACGCTGGATCAACCGATTTTCAGAAATGAGGATTTACAGAGATTTCAGATGGAATTCTCCAACTGCATCCAGCATAAAAAGACCCAATCCATCGATCTGGATTTCTTTAAAGCAGTGGAGATTAGGGATTATCACTTTTACCCGGAGATGATCCAGAATATCTGCCGTGAAATCAAAGGGCTGGTTGTGGACGAGAACACCCCGCCTGATAGCATTGCAATCGTCTCTCCTTATCTGTCGGATGCGCTGAATTTCTCCCTGGATGAGACCTTGACTAACATGGGAATCCCGGTCAGATCATCCCGCCCATCAAGAAAGTACCTGTCTGATCCAGTGGTACGCGCCGTTCTGACCCTTGCCCGGCTGGCGCATCCCCAATGGGAACTACCCATAACAAGTCTCGATATTCGTGGCGCTTTAATGTTGATTATCCCCGGATTGGACCTCGTAAGGGCAGACCTGTTAACGCGAACGCTTTTTTCCGACCGCCGCCCGCATGAAGGGCTGCGTTCATTTGACACTCTGACCAACCGTGTTATGCAAGAAAGGATCACTTTTGTGGTGGGTGAGAAACTGGAAGCCATTCGCGCTTGGCTTGCAGTTTATCAATCTGAGTCCCCGCAACCGCTGGATGTCTTCTTGAGCAAGATTTATGGAGAATTGCTTTCTCAAAGTGGATTTGGGTTATATGCGGATTATCCAGCTGCCGAGTCGATTGCGAAAGTGATCCAATCAATCAGACACTTCCGCCAGTTTGCTTGGGATTTTCTCGGGATTGATGAGATCTCTTCCGGTCTCGAGTATCTTCGCTCTGTAGAGGGGGGATTGCTCCCTTCTGCGATCTTCACGAGCCAGAAAGAACGCCTGCCTGCTGTTCAGGTTTCACCTGCCCATACTTTCTTGATGGAAAACCGCATGGTCCGGGTGCAGTATTGGCTGGATATCGGTGCGATGGGATGGTGGGAAAGGTTGAACCAGCCGCTGACCAATCCATACCTTTTGAACCGGCATGTGGATCCGTCCCAGTTATGGACGCAAGCACATGAATTTAACGCCAATCAGGACGCCATGCAAAGGGTGGTCGAGGGATTGATCAATCGCTGCACGGGCAGGATCATCGTCAGCGCGGTTCGAATTAATGAGTATGGCTCAGAATCGCGTGGTCCGCTGCAGCAGGCGTTTCAGACTTTACAGAAGCGGATTTATCTTTCATCCGAGGGGGATCATGTTTAATCCCCGGCCAGGACAGGCGGAAGTCCTGCGCTTTAAAGGCGGTAAGATGGGCATCTCAGCCGTTCCTGGCAGCGGGAAGACCCACACGCTTTCCGCGCTGGCTGCCCAGTTGATCGCCAGTGAAGATCTGGCTGAAGACCAGGAAGTGTTAATTGTCACCCTCGTGAATTCCGCCGTTGACAATTTTGCCAGCCGCGTTGCGGGCTTCCTGCGTCAGATGAATCTCATGCCGGGCATCGGCTATCGCGTGCGCACTCTGCATGGGCTTTCTTATGACATCGTGCGGGAGATGCCCTCTCTGGCTGGGCTGGACAATCAGTTTTCCATTGCGGATGAGCGTACCAGTGCAGAAATCCTCAATCTGAGCGTCTCCAATTGGATGCGGACGCACCCAGAATTTCTGGAAGAGTATGCGGATATAAACTATCCTCCCGAAGGCAATGGTTACCGTTGGACTGATGCGCTCATATCCTTGGCCGGTAATTTCATCCGTCAGGCGAAAGATTACCAGGTGATGCCCGATTCAATTTATCTGGGTATGCAAAAACACGGCGTCAAGAACTCGCTTCTCGAATTCGGTTATCAGATCTATGCAGATTATCAACGGGCGTTGTCACTGCGCGGCTCAGTGGACTTTGAGGATCTGATCCGCATGGCGTACCAGGTATTGAAACGCAATCCGGAATATCTGCATCGCCTTCAGCGTCGCTGGCCGGTTATTCTCGAGGATGAAGCGCAGGATAGTTCGCTGATCCAGGAAAATTTATTGCGCCTCTTGTGCGGTGAATCCGGCAGTTGGGTTCGTGTGGGTGATCCCAACCAGGCCATTTTTGAGACTTTTACCACAGCAGATCCTGAACTTTTGCGCACATTCATTCGTGAAGAGGATGTGACACCGGTCGACCTGGAACATTCCGGCCGATCCACGCAAAGTATCATTTCGCTGGCCAACCGCCTGATCGAATGGTCCAGGGAAGACCATCCTGTGGTTGAACTGCGCGAGACGTTGACAGAACCCTACATTCTGCCCACCCTGCCGGGCGACGCCCAGCCGAATCCTGTTGATGAACCTAGAGAAATTTACCTGTATGATAAAGCACTCAAGGCAGAGGAGGAAATCTCTGTCGTGGCTGGTTCTATTCAGCGGTGGCTGGTGGATAACCCGGATCAAACTGTGGCGGTTCTGGTGCCGCGCAATACGCGCGGTTCTGAATTAGCAGAGGAGTTGATAAAGCGAAAAGTGCCGGTCCGTGAGATGTTAAATAGCAGTCAGGAGACTCGCGATACTGCCAGGAATTTTCGCGATATTCTGAAATTCTTTAACAATCCCTCATCATCTCCCCAATTCGTTGATGCATTGAAAGCGATTTTTGTCATGCTCCCCGAGAACATTGCCCGAGACGAGTTATCTGCAGACACCATCAAGTGGATTCGCCAGACCCGCAATATTGAGCTTTTCTTCGGGATCCAGGAAGGTTTACATGAATCACTTGCTTCAGAAGTAGTCATTTCCGCGCAAGCTGATCACCTACAGGCAGCCATAAACGTACTGCAAAATTGGCAGAAGGCAACTCTTTTACCCATTGATCAGTTGATAATGACTATCGCCATGGAACTGCTGACCGATCCCGCCCAATTAGCCCTGGCGCATAAACTCGCGGTGATTTTGAAAAACGCCCAAAGCCTTGATCCATCCATGCAGCTTCCGGATTTTGTCAGAGAGTTGGATGAGATTGCTCGCAATCGCTTCAAACTCTACGGTTTTTCTTCGGATGACCTTGGTTTTGATCCGGAAGAACATAAAGGCGAGGTTGTGATCTCCACGATCCACAAAGCCAAAGGACTTGAGTGGGACCGGGTGTATTTGTTGTCTGTTAATAATTATGATTTTCCCTCTTTACAGGAAAACGACCAATACATGTCAGAGCGCTGGTTTGTTCGCGGCGGCTTGAATTTGGAGGCGGAACTGCTCTCCAAACTGGAATCGCTCGTCAAGGACGATCTGACCGGATTGTTCCTGCAGGAGGGCTTGGCGGGAGAAAAGGCCCGTCTTGATTACAGTGCCGAGCGTCTGCGTTTGCTGTACGTTGGGATCACGCGTGCAAAACGGCAGTTGGTGATCACCTGGAATACCGGCCGTCGTGATGATTGTACCGAAGCGCTGCCCCTTCGTGCGCTGCGGGAATGGCGGGAGGAAAACCATGCCTTTGGATAACAATTTCGTCTTTAGCGCCAACAACCTTCAGGATTATGTGGATTGCCCGCGGCGATTCGAATTGAAATACCTTCTCAACCTGAGCTGGCCGGCAATTCTCAGCCAACCGGTGCAAGAATTGGAAGAAAAGATGGCTCGCGGAAGTGATTTCCATCGTCTGGCTCGTCAATTTCTGGAAGGTTTGCCAGAAGACCAACTAAAAGATGGGATCAGGTCTCCTATTGTTCGTGATTGGTTGGAGAGATTCACCAGCTTTATCTCGCCTTTTAGGAAGAATCATTTTTTCTCAGAATATGCTTCATATACAACCATTGCAGGGTATCGCGTGGTGGCAGTTTTTGACTTCATCACTCGCCTGGATGACGGGCAAATCATTATTGCGGATTGGAAAACCACGGAAAGTCAGCCCAGACGGGAGTTCTATCAGGACCGCATCCAGTCCTTGCTTTATCCACTGGTCGCCTTTGAAACCGCCAACGCTATCTTTGGAATACACGATGAAATTTCGCCGTCGGATATTTCCCTGCTTTACTGGTTTCCGGCGTATCCGGAAAAAAGTATTGAATTTCCTTTTTCCGTCAGCCAGTTGAAAGACAACAGGACATATTTCTCTAATTTGATACATGAGATTGTCGAAAAAGAACCTGGTGATTTTCCAAAAACGGATGACCTTCGGCGCTGCGATTTTTGCCAATATCGTTCCCTATGCGAGCGCGGAGTTGAAGCAGCTGAAATGGGAGAAACGCAAGATTTGGATATCGATGCGTTGATCGAAAGTCTGGATTTTGATAATCCGTAGAATAATTCACCATGAAATGGCTTGAACCCCAAACCTACAGGCCTAGCGCCGAAATACAGGACGCGTATCCAAATTCTCTTTTGCTGGCGGGGCAGCTCGCTCGGCGCGGCATCACCACCTTATCTCAGGCGCGGGAGTTTTTGGAGATTATGGAATACAAACCCTCGTCTCCCTTCGATTTTCTGGATCTTGAAAAAGCTGTTGACCGCATCAACACAGCCATTTCCGCTCAAGAACTGATCGGAATCTGGGGTGATTTCGATGTGGATGGGCAGACTTCCACCGCTCTTTTGGTAGCTGGTTTACGTGCGCTCGGAGCACGAGTTGCTTACCATGTGCCCGTTCGCGCGGAGGAATCACACGGCATCGGCGTGGATTTTCTCAAATCCTTTCTCAAAGAAGGCATCCAACTTCTGATCACGTGTGACACAGGTATTTCTGAGTTTGAATCGTTGGCTTTCCTGCATGAGATTGGCATGGATGTCATTCTCACGGATCACCACACACCCGCAGAAAACCTGCCGCCGGCGCACTCGATCCTCAACCCGCATTTTCTACCAAAAGGCCATCCAATGGCGAAATTGGCAGGTGTGGGAACAGCCTTCCAGGTGCTCCGGGGCTTATTAGAAAGGAACATTGGTAAGACCAGCGAGGTTGGGAACTTTCACGATCTGGTTGCTTTAGGCACGATTGCTGACCTGGCGGAATTAACCGGGGAGAATCGTTACTACACGAAATTAGGACTCGAGAAGTTAAACCAGAACATGCGCCCCTCAATCAAGGCGATGTTGGATTTTGCCGGCTTTAAACGCCAGCGCATCAGTGAATCGCACATCAGTTTCACCTTCGCCCCAAGAATGAACTCTCTCGGCCGGCTGGCGGATGCGAATCCAATGGTCAACTTCCTGATCTCTTCGGATGATGACTTCATCAGAAAAACTGCCATCCAAATGGAAGATCTTAATGCCCGTCGTAAGGTTGCGGTGGACATGATCTACCATTCCGCGCTGGACCTGCTTGATCAGCAGCCCGCTCTTCTACAGTATCCGGTCATCATATTGGGTAAGGCTGGATGGGAAGGTGGAGTTGTGGGAATTGTGGCCAGCCGGATCGTGGAGAAATTTGGAAAGCCTGCAATTCTGATGAACATCCAGGGGGATACAGCCGCCGGATCAGCCAGGTCGGTGGAGGGCGTCGATATTATCCAAGCGATCCGCGCAAATGACAGTTTGCTTATTCGCTATGGAGGGCACCCAATGGCGGCGGGTTTATCCATTCGCACAGAATATATCCCACAATTCAGAGAAAAGCTCTCCGCCGCGGTCGATTCTCAAACGACTGGCATTGTCGTCGAACCTCAGATTGAAATCGATGCTTATCTTCCCTTTTCCAATATCACCCCAACCTTGCTGGATGAGATTGACCTCATTGCGCCTTTTGGTCCTGGTAACCCGCCCCCCTTGTTAGTCAGCCAAGGTGTGGAGATTGTTAAAAACACGCTGATCGGAAAAGCGCAGGAGCATCGCCGATTGACGCTCAAAGATCAGCAAGGCGGCCAAGTGGACGCTCTCTGGTGGAATTCTTCCAGTGAGCCGCTGCCGGATGGTCTATTTGACTTCGCCTATCATGCGCGGCGTGACACGTTCAAAAACGCAAACGGCGTGATTTTGGAATGGGTGGACTATCATGATTCAGAAATCGGTTTGCCTGATATAGTTCATGCAGCTTCCCGCTATCGCATCCTCGATCATCGGTTTGACTCTGAGACAACCACCTTATTGAAGCATTTTGGCCATGATCCGCAAACGATCATTTGGGCGGAGGGTATCGGGGACTCGGAATTCGGGGCAGTCAACCGCGAAGCGCTCAAATCATCGAATAGATTAGTCATTCTCACCCCTCCTCCTTCAATTGAAGTATTAAATCAGGGGTTGAAAAAGGTATCGCCAAAAGAAGTGGTTCTCCTTTTCTTGCCATCAGCGGATGATTCACTTCAAGGCTTTCTTGCAGGGATAGCTCAATTGATTAAGAAAGAGTTGGTAAATGGGCGGACCGAGTTTTCCGTTCTTCATCTCGCAGGAGTTTTGGGACAGACAGCTGAAACAGTTCTCGCCGGATTGAGATGGTGGCAGATGCGCGGCGAATTGGATATTTCAATAAAAAATGATCAAGTAATGATCACGAGAACAGATTCAAAGCCTTCTCCGTCAATTCATTCCCATACCTTGGTTTTAGAGGATCATTTGAAAGAGGCTTCTGCATTTCGCAGCTACTACCGACGGGCCGATCCTGTGGTGCTTTTAGGTTGACCTCCTAAATACTACTAATCTTATCCGAATAATTGGTATAATGCCCAGCATGTCAGTGTTCAGCCGCAGGGAATTCCTGAAATCTTTTGGCGTCGGTCTGGCCGGTCTCGCTCTCCCCAAATCATTTTATTCCAATCCGAGACTGTCCATTCCCCGGCTTGGCCGGGTAGCATCAGAATCCCTCAGTGTTTATTCAGAACCCTCAGATCAAAGCGTCATCCGCTTTCAGCGTTTCCGGGATGACATCCTGCACTTGTATCAGGATGTGGTCTCGGAGGATGGTCCCGGGTATAACCCCGTTTGGCATCGTGTATGGGGCGGCTATGTCCACTCCGCCTTTGTCCAACCCGTGGAAAACCGTTTAAATCCCATCCTGGAGGAATTTCCCTCGGTCGGTCAACTGATGGAGGTGTCGGTCCCATATACGCAGGCATATCGGATACGTCAGAATGGTAAATGGGAAGAATTAGAGAGATACAGATTATTCTATACCTCAACACATTGGGCATTTGCCCTGGTTCAAGCGCCCATGGAAGCTCCGTTCTATGGTGAAGCATTCTATCGAGTGGATAATGGATTATTAAACCTCTCTTATTATGTAAAAGCGATCCACTTGAGAAAAGTTGACGCATCTGAACTTGCACCGATACATCCCGAGGTGGATGCGAAGGATAAGCATATTGAAATCAATATTGACTTTCAATCGCTAAGGGCATTCGAGTATGGCGAACAAGTCAAAGATTTTTATGTCTCAACAGGGATTATTTCCGATCGTAAAAATCCGGATCTTCTTCCCACAGCGACGCCAAAAGGCAGCCATCAAATAATTTCCAAGAGGCCATCAGTACACATGGGAGACGGCTCGCTGATTCCGGATGTGGATAAATTTGCTCTTCCGGGTGTCCCTTGGGTATCCTATTTTTCTACCAGTGGTTATGCAATCCACGGGACTTATTGGCACAATAATTTTGGGCATGTGATGAGCAAGGGCTGCATCAATATGCGTTCACAGGATGCCAAATGGATTTACCGCTGGTGTTCCCCTTATCCTCAGGAAATTAACGAAAACAACGCATATCGCACCAAGGTTCGGGTCTATTGATCTTTCAAAAATCTCATGAATACCTGGTTGCCTAACAATTTTCCTCTTTGAGTTAACCTCAGATGCCTGCCGTTATTTTTCTCGACCCATTCCAGTAAGTTTTGCAGGATGGATGTTTTGATTTCGTTAGAATATATTTCCTCCAAACCCACCCCAAACCGCATCAGAAATTCATTTTCACCGATACCGTCTTCCGTCAATCGCAAGCCCATAATCATAGTCTCCCCCAGGTCATCATTGGTAGTGAGCTCAATCTGCTGGCTGGAAGCAGGCGAAAATTGCCTCACTTTATCATCAGGGTTTTTCATTTTTTGGATATAGTTCAATAAAGTTTCTGTGTTTTCCCACCGCCATTGATTATAATGGCTATGCGCACCCGCGCCAAATCCTAGATACTCGCGATTCATCCAATATTGCAGGTTGTGCTTGCACTGGTGATCTTGATCAATGGCCCAATTGGAAATCTCGTATTGCTGGTAACCGAATTCAGCCAGCTTTTTCATCGCAGTTTCATACATGTCCCCCGCTATGTCGGAATCTGGATTTGGTATTTCTCCACTTTCGATCATTGTGGCGAGTGGAGTCCCCTCCTCCACAGTCAATGCATACAAGGACAGGTGTGGCGGCTGAATTTGAACAGCGGTTTCCAAAGTGCGTTCAAAAGATTCTAAGGTCTGTCCGGGTAACCCAAATATGATATCCAGATTGATGTTGCTGATACTTATTTTTCTTGCTAGTGTGACACTCTGGATTACATCTTCAAAATTGTGTTTCCTCCCCAGCATTCGCAGTTCTTCAATCGATGCTGATTGCATCCCGAAACTGACCCGATTGACTCCGCCATTTTCAAGTCCTTTCATATATTCATGGGTTAAATGGATGGGATTTATTTCCATTGAGATCTCGGGGTCTTTGATCATCGGGAAACATTGTCTAACCTGTTTGATAATCGAAACAATTTTGTTAGCGGGAATGATGCTGGGAGTACCTCCCCCGAAGAATATCGTATGGATAGATGGTTTCTCTTTCATGCGCCCGCTGACAAATTTCATTTCAGCGATCAATGCATCAATGTAGGTTTCTATAAGATGGCTAGTTCCGGTGGTTGTGTTAAAATCGCAGTAGTAACACCGCGTCCGGCAGAATGGAATGTGGATATAAATACTTAATAATTTATCACTTGACACAGTCTAATCATACTCAAAATCTGGTAATTCTCCTGATGGTATAATGACTCGGTTTTTTCAGAGGTGAACCACGCTTATGAATCCTGAAGGATCTTCCCAAACGAAAATTTGCCCAACCTGCGGCACGCGGTTAAGCCTGAATGCAGCGCGCTGTCTGGTCTGTGGGCGTACTTTTGCCGCTCAGCCGGCTGCCAAAACGAAATCGAGCCCTGCTGCCCGCAGTCTTCCCGAGTTGCGGCTGAGTCTCCCGCTGGCGCTTGGACTTCTTTTCATCATCCTGGCCATCGGCGGAGGCGTGATCTATCTCGTCCTGCGCGGCGGTGGGCAGATCGCTCCTCCCGAAGCCACCGCGACAGCCAGCCCGTCGCCGACCTTCGAGCAGAGCCCGACTCCCACGCTGACCTCCACACCCGAACCAACTTTTACGCCGCTCCCTCCGATCGAATATGTGGTTCGGGCGAATGACACCTGCGGATATATCGCCGTTCTTTATGATGTCACGGTTCGGAGCATTGCAGATATTAATAATCTCCCGCCGGACTGTGGTGTACTGAGTGTTGGACAGACCATTCTTGTCCCACAGCCGACACCCACCGCCACGCCTTTGGCGACCAGCACCCTAAGCGCTAATGTAGCCACTCAGCAAGCATGCGGCACGCTCGAATACCGTGTAGGCGATAACGACACCCTCAGCGGGATCGCAATTAATTACAACATTTCAGTCGAGACCTTGCGAAACTACAATGGGCTCCCTTCCAATAATATTTATACAGGGCAGATAATCATTATTCCTCTTTGTGAACGCCTCCCAACTGCAGGTCCGACGCCCACAGCCACCAACCCCCCTCCTTATTCAGCCGCTAACTTGCTCCTTCCTGCGGACGGCGGCATTTTCACAGGTGTTAACGACACCATCACCCTGCAGTGGTCCGCCATTGGCGGCATGCAGCAGAATGAATCCTATGCGGTCATCGTGGAAGACCTGACTGAAGGCCAGGGTAAAAAACTGGTGGACTATACCGCGGATACGAAGTACATCGTGCCAGCCACCTTCCGCCCGGCGGATAACTCACCGCATATCATTCGTTGGTGGGTTCAACCTGTTCGGCAAAGCGGCACCACCGACGCGGGTGCTGCGATATGGGTGCCTGCCGGAGCGCAGAGTGTTCCGCGTGTCTTTGCCTGGTCCGGGATCGGCGCGGTGGCTTCCCCGGCTCCTTAACGAACGATTGATAGATAGGAAATTTATCGGATCTTTTTACATAATAAGATTTCTCAATTAGGTAGATGATTTTTTCTAAGGTGAGCTTAATGTTCACCTTTTTTATTTACGAAAATCGATTGATCATTAAATCAGATTTGTAATCTGTGTTAACTTGGCGCCGTTCCTGAAGGGGACCTGTGGTGTCAAATGGAAACTGGTTATAGATATTCCTCTGATGAATAAGTTCAAACACATGTGAGACGATGTGACTGGACAAAAAGGCGCATCGGGGTCATCCTTAAGGGTGAGAAACCAAAAAAGGAGTAACCCCGATGCATACGTTCTATCACTTACCCAAGGAAT